>ERZ772872.2438-NODE-2438-length-15153-cov-3.997152_pt1 | contig 15153 bp, 12 predicted proteins | sample MGYA00512132_ERZ772872 | MGnify/ENA primary metagenome ERZ772872 (study PRJEB29015, sample SAMEA2737724) | human gut metagenome | biome: human gut; feature: human-associated habitat; material: faeces | place: China | collected 2012 ...
CGTCCGGCGTTGTAACCTCATAAACATTGTTTGCGCCTGTTTCCAGCACTTCTGTCAGCTTCCCAAGGTTCATGCCGGTATCCGTAATAACATCCAGTCCGATTAAATCGCAGATAAAATATTCGCCCGGCTCGCACTTGACCGCATGCTCTCTTGTGACCATTAAATCTTTCTTGACAAACTGCTCAATGTCATTGATACTGTCGTATCCTTTAAATTTTATGATAACATACTGTTTAAAGAACTTCACCGACTGCACTTCCAGTTCAATATTTTCCCGTCTTCCTTCAATGACACATTGTTTTAACTTTTTAAACCGCTGAGGGTCGTCTGTTGTCGGAAATACTTTCACTTCCCCGCGGATGCCGTGTGTTGCCGTAATCACACCAACCCGTAATAAATCTTCCATAAGCACTCCATATATTTGAAAAAACCATGCAGAGGCTTGTGAATACTCACAAAACTGTCTGCATGGCTCTTTACATAGTCTTTATGACTCTAGTTATCGATTTCTACTATGACCTTTTTGTCAGTCTTTGATGCAGCTGCAGAAACAACTGATCTGATAGACTTAGCAATTCTGCCTGATTTTCCGATTACCTTACCCATATCGGATGGGGCAACCTTTAAGTCGACTATGATGGCTTTATCTTTTTCAGTTTCAGTTACAACAACTTCATCCGGATTATCCACTAATGCCTTAGCAATAATTTCAACCAATTCTTTCATAGATAATACCTCCATCAGGCTCTTACTTTTCGATACCAGCCATCTTGAAAAGCTTACCAACTACTTCTGTCGGCTGTGCTCCATTTGCTAACCACTTCTTAGCAAGCTCAGAATCGATGTTTAACTTACAAGGATCGTAATTAGGATCATAAGTACCGATTTCTTCAATAAATCTACCATTTCTTGGAGATCTTGAATCTGCAACGATAATTCTATAGAAAGGAGACTTCTTCTCACCTAATCTCTTTAATCTGATTTTTACTGCCATTTTGTATTTCACCTCCTACAATTATTCTGAATAAACATTTATGTTAAAAAGGCAGACGGAAACGTCCCTTTTTAGCACCTTTCATCATTCCCGGCATCTGTTTCATCATCTTTTTCATCTGGTCAAACTGCTTTACAAGGCGGTTGACTTCACTGATGTCGACACCCGCGCCCTTTGCAATGCGGTTCTTTCTGGATGGATTTAAAATATCAGGATTCGCTCTTTCCTTTGCTGTCATGGAATAGATAATCGCTTCTGTACGGCGCAGGTTATCTTCTGCATCATCCGGCACAGTCATGTTTTTCATCTGACCGCCAAGGCCCATACCCGGAAGCATATTCAGAATCGAACCAATGCCGCCCATGTTTTTAATCTGTCCCATATAATCAAGGAAATCGTTAAAATCGAACTCGGCTTTTTTGAGCTTTTCACCCATTTTCTTTGCCTGTTCTTCGTCAATCTGTGCTTCTGCTTTTTCAATCAGCGTCAGCACATCTCCCATACCTAAAATTCTGGAAGCCATACGGTCCGGGTAAAACTGTTCCAAATCGGAAAGCTTTTCGCCCATACCGACATACAGAATCGGCTTTCCGGTCACTGCCTTAATTGAAAGTGCCGCACCACCTCTCGTATCGCCATCCAGCTTGGTAAGGATTACACCGTCAATTCCAATCTTCTCATTAAATGTTGCAGCCACATTGACCGCATCCTGTCCTGTCATGGAATCAACCACCAGTATTGTCTGGTCTACAGCAATCTCCTGCTTGATATGCTGTAATTCTGCCATCATGTCTTCATCTACATGAAGACGTCCGGCTGTATCTAAAATAACAACGTTGAAGTTATTATTTTTTGCATGTTGAATTGCCGCTTTTGCAATATCGACAGGGTTGTTGTTCGTACCCATGGAAAAGACTTCCACGCCCTGCTTTTCACCGTTAATCCGTAACTGTTCAATCGCAGCCGGACGGTAAATATCACACGCAGCAAGCAAAGGCTTTCTGCCCTTTGACTTAAACTTACCGGCAAGCTTGGCAGTTGTCGTTGTCTTACCTGCACCCTGAAGACCTGCCATCATAATAACCGTAATCTCATTACCGGATTTTAATGCAATCTCAGTCGTCTCGGAGCCCATGAGAGAAACCATTTCCTCATTGACAATCTTAATCACCATCTGCCCCGGTGTCAGGCTCTGCATAACATCCTGACCGATTGCCCGTTCTTCCACAGACTTGATAAACTGCTTTACCACTTTAAAATTAACATCTGCTTCAAGCAATGCCATCTTTACTTCCTTCAAAGCGGTCTTTACATCTGCTTCGGTGAGCCGTCCTTTTCCGCGAAGGTTTTTAAAAATGTTCTGAAGCTTGTCTGATAAACTATCGAATGCCATAAGCCCTCACTTCTACTATACTGCCGGATTAAAAATCCTCAATAATTTCTTTTGCAATATCCTGTATCTTGTGAATACAGTCAATATCACCCGAAGAAATATAATCATTCGCATACCGGTCAATTAAGTGCACCTTTTCCTTGGTGGCAATAAACTTCTCAATCAGATGAAGCTTTTCTTCATACTCGGTCAGTGTCTTGTCCACACGTTTTATCAAATCATGAACACCCTGTCTTGAAATACCGTATTCATCCGCAATCTCGCTTAACGAGTAATCATTAAATACGGCTTCCGTATAAATCTGACGCTGATGTTCATTCAGCAGCTCCCCATAAAAATCATACAGGAGCGTCTGCTCAACGATTCGTTCCATAAGCACCCTTCATTTCTGTGTTACAGTTTTTCTGTCGAATGACAAAATTTATACTATCACAGAAGCAAATACGTGTCAAGCAAAAATACTTGACACTTTTAATTTTTATTGTTTTATTTTCCGTACAATTGTTTCCTCCGGCTGCTTTGGCGGAAAATCCCGCTCGTACTGTACAAGCATTTCTTCCTGTCCGTTGCGGCGCAGTCCCTTTGCAACCAGCTGGGATATAATGTGGTAAATCACGGCAAATACCGGAACGCCGATTAACATTCCTGCAAATCCCCACAAATCCCCAAATAAAAGAATCGAAAAAAGCACCCAGAAGCTGGAAAGCCCTGTCGTATCACCAAGAATCTTCGGTCCTAAAATGTTACCGTCAATCTGCTGTAAGATAAAATCAAATACCACAAAAAATACACACTGTACCGGATTGACGATTAAAATCAGCAGTGCCGATGCAAACAGTCCGATATACCAGCCAAAAAACGGTATCACATTAAAAATACCGACAATCACGGCAACCAGCACCTCACTCATTGTCACCTGTGCCCCAGTGATGACCTTAAACAGCATCATGCCGACGTAACAGATTACCGCAACAATCACGGCATCAACAATTTTTCCATTGATAAATCCGCTGAATGTCTTATCTGCAAAATAAACTTCATCCATAATCGAATCCGCTGCCTCTTTTTTGAAAATACTATATAAAATCAGCTTCCCCTGTCTTGCAAGTTTCTTTCTTGAAAGCAGTAAATATATTGCAACAATCACACCAATAAACAAATTCAGCATCAGCGTAAAGAAACTGATCACACCGCTTGATAATCCCGTTGCGATATTTTCTACGGATTCTAACAGTCCGTTTGAGAGCCAGTCCGTAATAAAATGATACCCTTTATCTACCAGCTCCTGCGAAACTGCCAGAAGCTGCTCGTTGGAATTTAACATTTTCTCTAACCACTTTACCAGTCTGTCCGCGCTGTCCGGCAGAATCTGAACCAGACGGATCACACTTGTAATCAGCTGCGGTACAATAATAATGATAATGAGATAAATGACAACCAGTGTAATAAAGATTCCCGTAAAAACACTTGCCGTCAATGCCAGCTTTTCCTTTTTTGCCTGTTTTATCCGCTCTGTCTTTTCAAGTATCTGCAGATAAAACTTTTCAATTGTCCTGCACAGCGGACAAATCATATACGCCAGCGCCGCTCCGATTATAAACGGCATCAGCGTATTAAAAATATGCCGCAGTGCCTGTTTGATTTCTCCATATCTGAAAATGATAAAGAAGACGATGATTGAAAGGACAATCACACCAAACAGACTCACTGCCGCATATATGTATTTTTTATAAGGATGATTTTTCATCATTCCGGAAGCACCCCATTTCATCTAATTCTGTAGTACCTCCTATTATAGTATATTTTTTGCGTATTGCAAAATTATTTTTTCATATTCTTACAGACTGTCCGGCAGACCGGTTATCCGACGAAACAGCCTTCCTTTTTAGATGCCGTTAGAAGAACTGTTCTGAGCGTTCATGCCGCCGTTTCCGCCGGCATTGCCGCCCGGCTGACCGCCCATCTGACCGCCCATCTGACCGCCGCCGGTTGTTCCGTCAGGCATACCCGGTACCTCTCCCTGTGTTCCATCCGGCATCTGTGGTGCATTTCCCTGACCATCTGTTGTGCCGTCCGGCAGGATCATACCACCGCCTGCATTTCCGCTGGCATCACCACCTGTACCGTTTCCTGACTGCATGCCGCCCGGCTGACCGCTGCCCATTTGTGCGCCGCCGCCCATAGATGAAATACCTGAAGTCGTCACGCTGCTGTTTACGGTTACGGACTGGGATGTACTGCCTGCCGTTACGGTATAGGTTTGACCGCTCTTTAAATCACTGCTGTAGCAGACTGCCGCCGCATAGGCTTTTTCCGGTGTATAGCTAAGAACTGTACTGCCGTTGCTGTCTGTTATACTGAATGCCGTATTTGCCTGCTGTGAGGTAAATCCAGCCACAATGCAGCTTCCATTCGAAGCAGCGGTTGGTGTTTCCACCATGCCGTTTGAGCCGAATGCCATCAGTGTACCACCGTTTAATACACATTGTCCGTCAAAATCCACTGCTGTATCACCGGAAGAGGTCGGACCGCATACAACGGTTGTACCGCCGTTTACCGTAATGCTGCCGTTAGAATCCAGTCCGTCACCGTCTGCTTCTACATAGAGATTACCGCCGTTAATTGTCAGAGCAGCACTGTCACTGCTGCTCTGGTTCTGACCGCCCATGCCAAATCCACCTGTCTGCGTCGTAGAAGAACCGTCCGAAGCATTGATACCGTCATCTTCTGCGCTGATTGTAATATCGCCATTATTAATCACAATATCCTTTGCTTCCAGACCTTCATAGCAGTAGCCGACCGTAATAGCGCCACCGTTTACCGTCAGACTGGAATCTGCATGAACACCGTCATCACCGGAACGGATTGAAATATTTCCGCTTTCAATCGTAATTGAATCATTGCTGTGAATACTGTCATCTTCTGTATCCAGTGTAATCGTTCCGCCGCAGATATAAATCGCATTGGAAGCCTTTAAACCCTTCATGCTGACAGAATCCGTATCGGAAGATGTTGAAGCTGATGATGCAGAAGTTCCCGCACTGCCGTTCTGTCCCGGAACACCCATGGTTCCCATGCCGCCCATTGCGCCGCTGTCACCGCTCTTCATGTCTACCGCCGCTGAACCGTTTCCTGTTGTAATGTCAAATGTACCATTCTGTATATCTAAAATATTTTCTGCCTGAATACCGTCGCTTGCGGCTTCAATTTTAAATGTGCCGTCTAAAATGATGATATTGCCCTTTGTGGTATCTTTATCGTAAGTCGATTTCATGCCGTCCGTGCCGGATTTGACTGTAAAGTTACCGTCTGCTATACCAAGTAAATCTTTTCCAATGATACCGTCTTCTGCCGCTGTAATCTGATAGGTCCCGGATACAATTTTTAAATCGTCCGTACTCTTAATGCCGTTGCGGTATCCCGCATTGACATTTAACGTGCCACTTCCGTTAAATACAAGGTCTGATTTTGAATAAACCGCCGCTGAATAATCCTCGCTTTCTGTTGTGCTTCTTGCGCTGTCCGTAAATTTATTCACGGTATTATCCGCAAGTGTCACAATGACTTTTTTCGCACTCTGTACGATAAACGGCGCTGTTGTCGAACTGCTGATGTCCACACCGTTTAAAATAATGCGGACAGTTGCTTTATCCTCTGTATTAATGACAATACTTCCGTCACTTAATGTACCGGACAAAACATAAGTTCCTGCCTGCGTAATCGTCACGGTCGAACCGTCGGCCGTGACACCGCTTCCTTTGACGGTACTGCCGTTCTGGCTTAATGTCACATAAGAAGCTGTCGCACTGTCATAGGATGTAACTGTATCTTCTTCGTCAAATTCCAATGTCAGTCCAGAGGTGTCTGCTACGCTCTGGGATGATGTTAATGCAACGTTCTGCTGTGTTGTCACTGCTGTATTTTCTGTTGTCTGCGCTGTCAGTCCGCATCCCGCAATTGGAAATGTAAGGATTGTCCCGCAAATCAGCGCCACCGTCAATTTTTTATAATTTATCATAACTTTCTCCTTTTCCGCCGTTCCTGCCCGGCATATGCTTATTCGTTTTTGCCTTTGATGGGTATTATATTATCGGTTGGAAATGGAAGAAATGTGTAAAATGTATGTAAAAAGTGTGAAGTGGCGGAAGAACCATAAGGGACATCCTCAACGTGTTACTTAACTTCGGCTGCCCTTATGGTTCTTCCTTGAATGTGGTGGCATCCCGGACGGTGGGTGACGGCAGACGACGGCTTTGTCGCGAAGATGCAATAAGAAATTCACGCAGGCGATTTTTCATCTGCAATCAGGGCTCTTATCGTATCTGACAATATGACGTATCCGGCAAATTCATTATCCAAAGCTACATACGTGATTGTACACCCACGGTTAATATATTCTTCTGTCTTTGCCATTATTGGCTGTGAAACGGTTATATTATTTTCATTCAACATAGCCATATTTCCAGCAAGGACATGATAACCTTCTACATTGGCAGACACGCCCCTGCCCGGTATCATCTTAAAGTCAGACGCTTCCGGAATCGTGGCAGAATGGTCATTTTTAAAGCACCGGACAACTGCTTTTCCAAGAGGATGCTCCGATGAAAGTTCAGCTGAAGCACAAATTGCATACAATTTTTCTTCATTTACCTTTGAAGACATACTTTCAACCTTTATTACCTTTGGTGTGCCGTATGTAAGTGTCCCTGTTTTATCAAAAAATTTCTTAATTACCATATTTTCATGATATGCTGCATCACCAGACTTACAATTGTAATGCCACACCAGCATGATGCACCAACGATAATTGGCTTTCCACCGGTTTTAACCAGTTTTATTATGTTACTGTTTAACCCGATTGCAGCCATTGCCATAATAATCAAAAATTTAGACAATTCTCTTACCGGCTGAAACACTTCCACATCTATCCCCGCGTGTATGCAGATTGTCGTAAAAACTGCTGCTATTACAAAATAGAGTATAAATACCGGAAATGCTTCCTTAATTCTAAAACCTGCCGCCTGTTTTCCCGCTTTTACACTTTTTTTTGCCTGTATCAAGGATAATCCAAATGTAACCGGTATAATCGCAAGTGTTCTTGTCAGCTTTACTGTTACCGCTTTATTTAGCGTTTCACTTCCAAGATTCCACATACTATCCCATGTTGATGCAGCTGCCGTTACCGATGATGTATCATTAATTGCAGTGCCTGCAAAAATGCCGAATGCCTCTCCATGTACAGTATCAAATCCTATTGCCTTCCCAAGAATAGGGAAAAAAATAGCTGCAAGTACATTGAAAAAGAAAATGACTGCTATTGACTGTGCTATTTCATCATCGTCCGCAGCAATAACAGGTGCTGTCGCTGCAATGGCTGATCCTCCGCAGATAGATGAGCCTACACCTACAAGTATAGCTGTGTTTGTGTGTACTTTAAGCAATCTTTGAAGTATCCATGCAATAACAAGCGAGGTTGTAATTGTACATATGATAATTGGTAATGACTGTTTCCCTGTCTTAAAGATTACAGCAAGATTCATTCCAAATCCTAGCAGAACAACAGCTGCCTGAAGTATCAGCTTTGATGTCCATTTGATTCCTGCTTCTGCTTTTCCTTTATCATTCCAAAACATTGTAATAACCATTCCTGCAATAATTGCTATAACTGCTCCTCCTGCTATAGGAAACAGCTTTCCAAGTATCCATGATGGTATTGCTATCACAAGACAAACCAGAATACCCCTCCAATTTCTTTTTATGAACTCCATTTGTCAATATCCTCTCTTTCTTTCTAAAAAAATACTTTTGATGCCGACATCATCTGATGAAGAAAGTATATCACTGGACATTCATAACGTAAAATTATATAATAATATTGAACCATAAATTATTTTTATTGATAAACAGTATTAGTGTGAGGAATCCCTAAATCAAAAAATCCTTAAATCGAAGATTCTTCACACTGCACTTTGTGCGCCTGCGGAATGGAGATTATTATGTTAGATTTTAGAATAGAAACCTTTCTTACAGTTTGCCAGACAATGAATTTTACCGTTGCTGCAAAACAATTAAATATTACCCAGCCTGCTGTGTCCCAGCATATTCATTTTCTGGAAGAAGAATACGATACTGCCCTGTTTATTTACAAAAACAAACGCCTTTCTCTTACCAATTCAGGAGCATTACTCAGAAAACGTCTGCTGACGATGAAAAATGATGAAAAGGCTATAAAGGAGGAGTTAAAAAGCAATTATCACGGCATAGAAACTCTTTCTATCGGTGTTACCATGACTATAGGTGAGTATGCAATTGTAGATAAACTTTCTGATTTTTTAAACCGTCACCCAAAAACAAATATTCATATTCATTATGGCAATACCTCGCAGCTTTTACACCTGCTCGACAACGGTCAGATTAATATTGCCATTGTTGAAGGTAACTATCCAAAAGAAAATTATACACATAAAAAATACCGCACAGAGGATTATATAGCAGTCTGTGCAGCAACTCATAATTTTCTTATCGGACAGCCACATACCATTGATGATTTAGTATGTGAACGTCTTCTTTTGCGTGAGAAAGGTTCAGGAACAAGAGATATACTGGAGCAAAGCCTGATTGCCCGCGGTATGCGTATCTCTGATTTTATTCATTATACTGAAGTTGAAAATATGCACACTATCATTGATTTATTAAAAAAGGACTGTGGCATATCATTTCTGTATAAAATTGCCGTTGAAAATGAATTACATTCGGGTGTATTAAAAGAAATCTCTCTTGATGACTTCCGAATGCAGCATGACTTTGATATTATCTGGGAAAAGCAAAGTATATTTACTGATAGATACATTTCTTTTTGTGAAGAATTTATTTAGTCCATAATTATTAATAAGACATTCACCACATAAAACACTCTGTATCAGCTGATTTATGCTTTTACCGCTACTAGATGCATACGAAAACCTTTCTGCTTTTCAAGCTTCTCCACTCTCAAACCAGCCGCTTTGCACATATTACTTACTTCTTCACAGCTGTGGATTCTTACATCTCCATGTCCTGAAATATGCGCCAGCGGCATTTCGATGTGATTCATCAGCCATATCATGAATTTATTGCTTGTATAATCACGCAGAATCAGTTTTCCGCCATCTTTTAAGACCCGCGATGCTTCATTTATAAATGCCTGCGGATTCGGATAATGATGAAAACTATTCGTACAAATAACTGCATCAAACATATCTTTGTCAAAAGGCAGGTTCTCGCTATCTCCGACCAGAAATCTTGAATGCGCCAGCTGCTTTTCCTGTGCCACTTCAATCATACGTGGTGTCAGGTCAATTCCTGTATAACTTCTGTCCGGAAATTCCTTTAACAAAAGTTCTATCATCGGACCTGTTCCGCAGCCAACATCTAACAACTCCTGAAACGGGTATTTTTTCAATTCTTCAAGAACTGGTGGATAATCATCTTTACACATTTCATACAAACCAGCGTGTCCGGAATCATATACCTCCGCCGCCTTGGTAAATTCTTTTATAGATAACTCTTTATATTTCTGTTCTGTCATCATAATAACCTCCATTCCGCAGACGCTTTTTCATCTGCACTCAAGGAGATTTGTTTTCACACTATCTCCATTTCAAATTTTCCACTACTGTTTTCTTATATGTTAGTCTATTCTAACCACGTTGTCAATACTCCCACTGGTTCTTATATTTTGCCGTTTTCCAGTTACTGTTCAGACAGCACCTGAACACTTTGCTGTTTAAGTTCGTATAATCGTGATTTGGATATGAACAGCCCCTTTTGCATTGCAAAACTAAAGATTTTTAACCCCGCTATTTCTATAAATGAAACGGCGGGGTTAAAAATTCTATATGTATATTTTTTATTCTAATGGTTATTTGTTAAGAAATTCCTATTAGATATTGACCTTTACAATTCTTGGGCGCAGTCCGGCTTTTTCAAGCTTTTCTACGATTTCTTCTTTGTGTTCGTGTCCGAAAGCTTCGATTGTAATACGAAGTTCTACAGTCGCCTTACGGTTGATGCTGACAAACTGATTGTGTTCCAGTTTAATAACATTGCCATTAGCTTCTGCAATGATGGAAGCTACGCGCACCAGTTCGCCCGGTCTGTCCGGAAGAAGTACGGATACGGTAAAGATACGGCTTCTCTGGACAAGTCCCTGCTGTACAACAGATGACATGGTAATAACGTCCATATTTCCGCCTGAAAGGATGGATACAATCTTCTTGCCCTTTACATTTAACTGCTTTACAGCCGCTACGGTTAAAAGACCTGAATTTTCAACAACCATTTTGTGGTTTTCTACCATATCAAGGAACGCTACGATTAAATCTTCATCCGGTACGGTGATGATGTCGTCGAGATTTTTCTGTAAGTATGGGAACAGCTTTGTACCCGGTGTCTTTACGGCCGTACCGTCTGCGATTGTGCTGACTGTCGGCAGTGTTACGACTTTCCCTGCCTTAATGGATTCCTGAAGGCAGTTTGCGCCGGCCGGTTCTACACCGATAACCTTAATATTCGGATTGAGCAGCTTTGCAAGTGTTGATACACCGGTTGCAAGTCCGCCGCCGCCGATTGGTACTAAGATATAATCTACTGTCGGCAGTTCTTTGATGATTTCCATAGCGATAGAACCCTGTCCTGTTGCAACATCTAAATCATCAAACGGATGTACAAATGTAAGTCCCTGTTCTTTTGCAAGCTTTAATGCGTATTCACAGGCTTCATCGTATACATTACCATATAATACAACCTCTGCACCATATCCCTTGGTTCTGTTTACTTTGATAAGCGGTGTTGTTGTCGGCATAACAACAGTTGCCTTAACACCGTACTTCTTTGCAGCGTAAGCAACACCCTGCGCATGGTTGCCGGCTGATGCGGTAATTAAACCTTTTTTACGTTCCTCTTCTGACATGGTGCTGATTTTATAATATGCACCACGTACCTTGTAAGCACCTGTATACTGCATATTTTCCGGCTTTAAATATACTTTGTTGCCGGACTGTGCGCTGAAATACTCGCTGTATACAAGATTCGTCTGCAAGGTAACTTCTTTTACTTTTTCCGCTGCTTCTTCAAATTTCTGTAATGTTAATTTTTCCATAACCTTCTCCATTCTCTTGCTGTTTGTAATCTTTATTCACTTTCTGCCACGTCAAATAATGCATTGACAAATGTATTGGAATCGAACTTCTGTAAATCTTCTACTTTTTCGCCGACACCGATATATTTTACAGGAATACCGTATTCTGCCTGAATAGCAACAGCGATGCCGCCCTTTGCCGTTCCGTCCATTTTAGTAAGAATAATACCTGTAATATCCGTCACTTCTTTAAACTCTTTTAACTGTGACAGTGCATTCTGACCGGTTGTGGCATCCAGTACAATAAGATTTTCTCTATACGCATCAGCATACTCTCTTTCAATTACTCTGTCAATCTTACGAAGTTCTTCCATCAGATTTTTCTTGTTGTGCAGACGTCCTGCCGTATCGCAGAGCAGTACATCGGCATTTCTGGCTTTTGCAGCGGCAATGGAGTCAAAAATGACTGCCGCCGGGTCAGACCCCTCACTCTGTGCAATGATATCACAGCCTGTACGGTTTGCCCATTCTGTAAGCTGTTCAATCGCCGCCGCACGGAAAGTGTCCGCCGCCGCCATTACAACTTTTTTATCCATCGCCTTTAAATGTCCCGCAAGCTTTCCGACAGACGTTGTCTTTCCGACACCGTTGACACCAATCAGCATAACAATGGATTTGCGGTTTTCAAATTCATACGCATTTTCACCCAAATCCATTTTTTCGCGGATTGTATCAATCAGAAGCTGTCTGCACGCCTGTGGGTCTTTAACTTTGTTTTCCTTAACCTTCTGCTTTAATTCCTCGATGATTTCTTCGGTGGCACGCACACCCATGTCGCCCATAATCATCGTTTCTTCAAGTTCTTCGTAAAAGTCATCATCAATTGATGAAAATCCGCTGAATACCGAATCAATGCCCGATACGATATTATCCCTGGTCTTTGTCAGACCTTCCTTTAATTTACTGAATAATCCCATACCTTCCCTCTTTTCTTTATCTGATTTTTTATTCTTTATTTTTGCTTTTTTATGAAGCCGGTTTTTCTTTTTCCAGATCGTCTGCAATCAAATCCACAGAAACCAGTGCTGAAACACCCTTTTCCTGCATGGTGATACCATAAAGACGGTCTGCCGCTGCCATTGTACCGCGTCTGTGTGTAATGACGATAAACTGCGTATGCTTCGTCAGCTTATGCAGATAGTTCGCATATCTGCCGACATTGGAATCATCCAGTGCAGCTTCAATTTCATCAAGCAGACAAAACGGTGACGGTTTTAAATTCTGAATGGCAAACAGCAGTGAAATTGCCGTCAGTGCTTTTTCTCCACCGGAAAGCTGCATCATATTCTGTAATTTTTTCCCCGGCGGCTGTGAAATAATCACAATGCCTGCTTCAAGAATATCTTCACCCTCCACAAGTTCAATCGTACCGCGTCCGCCGCCAAACAGCTCCTGGAATACCTTATTAAATTCAGTTTTGATTTCCTTGAATTTTTCCTCAAACTGAATCCGCATACCGGTATCAAGGTCTTCAATGACCTGAATCAGTGACTGCTCCGCCGTAATCAGATCGTCATGCTGTGTCTTTAAAAAGATGTAGCGTTCATTCACTTCTTTGTATTCTTCAATCGCATTGACATTGACATCACCCAGTCCTCGGATATCGGATTTCAGGCTGTGAATCTGCTTCTTGATTTCACCGAGATTCTCCATGGTTTCATCGCGCAGCTCCAGTGCATAACTGTAGGTCAGCTCGTACTCATTCCACATGTAATCCACGAGGGAATCATTGGCTTCGTTTAACTTTTCCTGCTGTGAAGCCAGACGGTAGCTTTCTTTATCCAGTGCAGCAATCTGTTCGTTTAACTGCTCGCGCTTTTCAAAAAATGCCTTATTTTTCGTATTAGCTTCTTCGCGCTGCTTTCTGTATTCGGACACCTGCGCCTGTATCGCTTCCGCATCCTTTTGTGCCTGTTCAATCTGTGCTTTGACTGATTCAATCTGGCGGTGCTTCTGCTCAATTTCTACATTGGTTGCGGAAAGATTTTCGGAAAGCTGCTGTTTTTCCACTTCAGAATGTTCAATTTCCGCCTGAAGCCGGGCAATATTTTCACTGATAAAGGTATCCTTCTGTACCGTTGCCGAATACTGGATATTGATTGCCTGCGTATTTTCGGTATGGCTGCTTTCCTTTTGCTTTGCTTCCTCTAACTGCTTTGTCAGTTCGTCAATTTCTTTCTGTGACGTTTCATTCTGTGTATCCAGCGTTGCAAGGCTGCCGCTGACATGGCTTAAACTCTCATCAATCTCTAAAATCTCTTTTTCCAGCTTTGCAGCCTCTTCAGATGCATCACTGTAAGAAGCAATAATTTCTTTCTTTTTGTTAATGGACTGTCTAAGATTTAACTCTGCCGTGTTTTTGGAAAGCTGCTCCTCACGCATCTGCTTATTGCTCTGCTCCAGTGTCTGACGCACTTCTGCCAGCTCTGCACGAAGCCCTGCAACCTGTTCCTTGGACTTTGTAATCTCTGCGCTGACTGCCGATACCGCAGCTTTTAATTCTTCAATTTCTCTTCTTCGTCCCAGAAGATTACTTGAATTTTTAAATGCACCACCTGTCATGGAACCGCCGGGATTAAGCTGTTCACCCTCCAGTGTTACGATTCTTAACGAATGTCTGTACTTTCTTGCAATCGCAAGCGCATTGTCAATATTGTCAACGACAAGAATTCTGCCAAGCAGGTATTTTGCCAGCTTTTCATATTCAAATGAAACGCGTACCAGATCGCTTGCCGCACCGATAACACCTTTTTCTTTCATGCACGGCTCACCCTCTAAGGTATTGCGCACCTGAATTGCCGAAAGCGGAAGAAATGTTGCACGTCCGAAACGGTTCTGCTTTAAATAGGCAATCAAATCCTTTGCTGTATTTTCATTATCCGTAACAATATTTTGGATTGTTCCGCCCAGTGCCGTTTCAATTGCTGTTTCGTATTGTTTTTCTACTTTTACAATATCTGCAATAACACCTAAAATGCCCGGACGCTGTTCCTTTAATTCCATGATTTTACGGATACTGTTGCCGTAGCCGTCATACCGCTCCGTAATGTTGACAAGCGATTCCAGTCTGGACTTTTCCCTGTGATACTGCTGCTGTTTTTTATCAATCTCAGAGCTGCCTGTGGCAATCTGCTCTTTTAAACGGACAACCTCCGCATTACCCTGTTCAATCTGTTCCGTCAGCTTCTTTATCGCTTCATTGGCTGTATCAAGCTGTCCTGTCTGTGTGCGGATTACCGAATCCTGCGCACTTTCTTCACTCTTTCCGCGGATAATGCGGCTGCTTAATTCCGCCTTGCGGATGTTGAGCTGTTCAAGCATCGTCTTATATTTCTGATTATCCGCATTAATCGTTGATTTTTCGTTTAAAATCTCAAAAATGGAATTCTGGCGGTTTTCAATCTCTGCCGTTATGCGTTCAATCTCCGCAAGAATTTCTTCATGGACCCTCTGTGCTTCTTCCTGCTTACTGCCATAAGCTGCAAGCTGCCCCGAAAGTTCTTCCTTTTGCTTGTTTAATCCATTAATCTCCGTATTTTTGTGTGCTGTTTCATTTTCAATGGCAGTCATACGCTGCTGATAGTG
>ERZ772872.2453-NODE-2453-length-15098-cov-3.423054_pt1 | contig 15098 bp, 9 predicted proteins | sample MGYA00512132_ERZ772872 | MGnify/ENA primary metagenome ERZ772872 (study PRJEB29015, sample SAMEA2737724) | human gut metagenome | biome: human gut; feature: human-associated habitat; material: faeces | place: China | collected 2012 ...
TCTTTGGGGAGGCTGGAAGATGGGGTCTACTTTAGGCTTGGCATGTCAGGCCAGATATCTGAAAGAAATGTATGAAGAGGAGGTGGGCCTATGAATAAAGTAATGGTGTATGCCTGCCGGCTGTTAATGATTTGGGCATTCATTCCGTTTGGGATGAATGCTCAAACGGCTAAGTGGGCGATAGCTCCTCAGTATTCATCTATCACTCCGTATGGCGAAGACATGTACAAGGTGAAAATAGGGAAACAAGTGGGAGTTGTGGACAAAGACGGTAAAATAATAGTCGGTGTGTATGCCGATTCCATTACCAATATGGTTGAAGACTGCTCATTGGTATTACGTTTTGTAGATGGTAAGAACAAGTTGGTGAGTATTTTGCATAAGGATAAGACTACCTCACAAATATCCGAGGACTGGTATGTGGGAAACTATACTTTCTTTTCTGAAGGCAAATTGCCGGTCTGCAATAAAAAGGGAAGATTTGGATATATTGGGCCTAATGGCCGGGTGATACTGGATTTTGCATACAGTGTGGCACACCCGTTTTCTGAAGGTTGGGCTTCTGTTTGCAAAGGAAAAAATCTTTTTTCTGTAGGGCTTAATGCTGTCAGCGGGTTACTGAATGCAAAAAACAAGGATAAAGTTTTTTATGTAAACGAAAACGGACAAAATCTGGTGCTGCAATCCGATATAGGTGATATATATACAGGGACGACATTTAAGAATGGAGAAGCGTTGGTGATAACAAAAGACAATCGTTATTGTGTTATCAATACTTCAGGGCAATTGCTTAAGATAGACAATAATATTGTCTTGTCGTTTGATGAGTATTATGCCATTGGACAGCATGCGGATAAATCGGCAAAGGGAACTAAATCCAGGATAGTATATGATGGTCCGACTGTTTATTCGGAAGATGATTTGTATGGTTATAAACAGGGAAGCGCCATCGTATTGCCGGCACAATTTGACGATGCGCAACCCTTCAGCAGAGGATATGCCATTGCTTCTAAGGATAATAAATATGGTTTGCTGAAACTTTATCCGGGATATTTCCAATGCCGTTCTTCCGTAGGCTCGTTAAAGTCGGTGGATGCCGGAATGGAATCTGTGGATTATGTGGTGACAGTGCCCCAGGCCTGGCAGGAAGCGGAACTGGAACTTTTTTGCTCCAACGACCGTGGTGAGAAAGTGAATCTCAGCCAGCCCGGGAATGCGAAAAGCACTCGCATCTTTTCGCTGGTTTTGCCTAAAAAAGAGACTCGTAATCTTTTGCTTGAAGGAGAAAACTTGCAGCTTTGGAATAGCAGCATGATAAAAAATGTTTCAAATGTTGCAGGCAATGATACCGGAATCGGTATTGCCATTGCTCCTTCAAAGGTGAAGGCGAATGCAGATGATGTTGCTTCGGTTGTAGTCACCCTGACAAATCAAACGGGGGAAGCGGTAGAATTTGAGGCTGTTATAACGGGCAATCAACTAATAACGAAGAAAGAAAAGGTGAGTCTGGATGCCGGACAGAGCAAAAAGATTTATGCTACCTTTACTAAGATTATAAAAGAAGAGAAACGCGTTGTGACGGTTACTGTTCCTGATATGAATAAAGTGAGCAAAAGTATAACTGTAGAACCTTTCTTTGTCAATTTTTAAAGGATAAAATGATGAAAACTAAGAGATTTTGTTGGATACTATTATTAAACCTGCTGGTTTTAACTGCCGGTGCCGAACCTTATGAGACGGTTGTGCTGAAAAACGGCTCTGTGCTCGAAGGTTATATTTCTGTTCAGCATCCGGGAAAAGATATTATCTTTTTTGCAGAAAAGGCAACGGTTTATATTCCGGTGAAACAGGTGAAGTCTGTGTTGGAGTATGATATCGAGATAGAAACACTGTCCGACCCGTGGAAAGCTTGGGTAGGAGATAACCCATTGCTGGTAAAGACTGTCAGAGGTAGTAAGTTTCTGCAAATGACTGACATCATTTTGGCAGAAACAGCAGAGAATGATACAGTAGTCCTCGATTCTGCCGTCGTCCGGGAAACGAATACCCCGCTTTATTCAAACTGGAACGTCGTTCCCCGCAAAGTGTGTATACTGGAAAAAGGAGAAGTCATCAAATATCTTGATTTTACTCCTAATTCCTATTATCTGGATTGGAAAGATATACAGGCTATCAAACGTGCTCCCAGGGCCACGACCGATTTGACCGGGTTGATTGATGTGGTGGCATTGCGTACGGGCGAGAAGTATGAAGGACAAATCATCGAACAAATACCGGGAGAGAGAATCCGCTTGCTGAAGAATGATGGAATAGTGGAAGTTATCAATGCCGGACAGATTGCTTTTCAGCAGAAAAAGAAATTGAACCCTAATCAGTCGTTGTTCGAGCAAAGTCCATTGTTGGACGTGGTTTGCATAAAGAAGGATGAAGATACCGGTATCATTGTAGAGCAGAACTATGGGGGAGAAAAGGAGCCCGGTTATTTATTGATTCAGAATGAGCGGGGAGATATTTTGCGCAGGAACAGCATTACTGTCACGGAAACAAGAAAAAAAGCGAATCCGGATTATAAACCTTTGACGGATGTAATAGTCGGTAAAGGTGAAATATTGGTAAACCGGAAAGAATCGGCAAAGGCTGTTATTGAAAAACAGGAAGGGTTGTTGATAGTAGATACAGCTTCCCGGGCCACTGTTTTGTCGGCCGATTCCATCGGTGGTATGCTGATTGTGGAAAAACAGAATGAATCTTCCGCTTATAGACCTATCCTGCTCAAACTGGTTCTTATGAAAGTGAAAGGAAAAGGATTCTGTAATGTATTTACTTATGAAGACCTGGTGACTAATGGAGTACATCCGCAAGAGTCGGTGGTCAGTGTCAACGGAACTTTAAAATTGTCCTATGCTGTGGGTAAGGGGAAATATATACTGTATGACCCGCAAGGACAGTCCGGCATCTTTCTGTCGATAGAATAAATGTTCTCTCACCTGCATTCTCTTGATACATTAAAATGTGGAATGCAGGTGAGAGAGGATATGGGATATGGCCTCATTCTACTTCATTTCTGTAATATTTCATAGAGAAAAGTCTGCTTGTCTTCTCACAAAAGGAAGATGATAAAAGCTGCTTTCACACATCATGCTTATTGAAATTATTATGTTTCGTGGGGACAGACTGTTATCAGAAAACATAAGTAATACTAAGGCTTTTTGTTAGCTTGCTTACTACAGTCTCCGCTAGTGGACTGTAAGGTCTACTATAATGGACTGTATAGACGATTGTAGTAGACTGTACAGTCTGCCGGTGGAGACTGTAGTAGCCGACCGTAAGAAGGGACTTACCGGTAAGGAAGACAAGGCTTGTTTATAAGGCGGAAAGGCATACCTTAATATTGACCGGTAAAAAAAAAGAATGAACATAACAAAACCGGAATGGTGAGAAGCTAGAGCATCTCGTCGGAATATGGATGGTAATGAAGGAGGAGACAATATCTTTCGCTTATATCAAATAGCATCTGGTGTATTTGTATCAATATGTATCGGAAACTTGGTTTATTGGAAGTTTTGTAGGTGCTGTCCTATGGTTGGTACATTAATATTCAATACCTTTGCATTCGGATATAATGAGAATAAAACTTATGGAAACAGGATTGACTTATACTTCGACCGTCACAGTGTCGGAAGAAAACATAGCTGCCACAATGGGCAGCGGAGATCTGGAGGTTTTTGCTACGCCGGCTATGGTAGCATTGATGGAAAATGCGGCAATGTTGGCCGTAGCGGCTGAACTCCCCGAAGGGGCGACTACTGTCGGTGCTAAAATGGACATGATACATGTTCGTCCTTCCGGTGAAGGTGAGGAAGTGCATGCGGAAGCGACGCTGGTTGAGGTGGAAGGGCGAAAGTTGACCTTCTCGTTGGTTGCCAGGGATTCGGCAGATGTGATCGGCGAAGGCACGCATATCCGCTATATTGTCGACAGAGCGAAATTTTTGTTGAAACTGAAAGGCTAACCATCACTTCGATTGCTGCGAGAAAAGGAATATGAAGTTACCTATTTGTAGGTATTTACAGTCTGCTGAATAGTTATTTATGGTGATTTTATATTTCTTTTCCACCTTCTATCTTTGCCTCAATTTAAAATAATCAGATATAATCATAATTGCTAATTTGCATAGACAACGAAACTAAAATCGAAGAAGGCTTCTCGTGAGAGAGGCCTTTTTTATTTGAATGTATTCTACCGATAACTCGATCCTGAAAATGACTATATGTAGGTAGTATGGAGGTCTGTTTTACCTGTAAATAGGGATTGGATATTATCGTTAAATTTGCGAACTTTGTCACCTAAATGGCTGTTATGTCTATAGTTCTCGATAAATGGAAGGATTAAGGAAATATTTAAGGATTGCGCTCCCATTACTTTTCATATCGTATTTGGGATGCCTGATAGCTTTTACCCACGTTCATATAGTGAACGGGGTGACGATCGTCCACTCCCATCCCTATCAGAAAAATGACGACGGGACTCCCAAGAAAGAACATAACTACGCCGAGTTTCAGTTGCTGCACCAACTTTCGACTATTCAAATCAGCGGTGCTGCTTTTGCACAAGTGCTGATTGCTGCGTTTCTTGCAACATTTTGTGTTTTATCCACCTGTCCGGTTTATCCGGATCACCTTCGTCCCGTCCTGGGGAAGGTTTCGCTTCGTGCGCCACCATTTGTCTTTTTTAATAATTAATGACGGTACAAAAATCTACTTGTCCCTGCATCTTGCGGCGAGACCGTAAAAGAACATGCCTTATCAACCAGATGTTTTTATGGCCGGCTTTTATGTGATCTCGCGTCTAACGTGGGAACAAGGCGGTTCTGTATACCTACCACTTCCTATATTATTAATTTTTAAAAGACATCTCAATGAACAAAATTTATATACTTTTCCTATGCCTTTGCTATGCCGTTTCGGCAATAATGGCAAACACCTATAAAAATGATAAAGAAGTGACGAGCCCTACGGATGCCAATATTTTTGGGCATGTCGTGGATAAGGCGACCGGTGAACATTTGCCGGGAATAACGATCATCCTGAAAGGAACGACGATCGGTTCCGTGACCGATGACTCCGGGCATTATATGTTAAAAAATCTCCCCGAAGGAGAGTTTACGATCGAAGTCTCTTTTGTCGGCTTCAAGACAGTTACGAAAAAAGTAACGACCGGAAAAGGGAAGACGCAGGAACTGAATTTTGAGCTTGAAGAAGATTTGATATCGCTCGAAGGAGTGGTCGTCTCTGCCAACCGCAACGAGACGAAACGCCGTCTGGCGCCTACCCTGGTGAAGGTACTCAGCCCGACCGTGTTCGAAAAGACCAACTCCACGACTTTAGCACAAGGGCTGGTTTTCCAACCGGGCGTCCGGGTCGAAAACGATTGCCAGAACTGTGGTTACTCGCAAGTCCGCATCAACGGTATGGAAGGAAAATATACACAGATATTGATTGATTCCCGTCCTATCTTCTCCGCATTGGCTGGCGTGTACGGATTGGAACAAATTCCGGCCAATATGATCGAACGGGTCGAAGTGATACGGGGCGGAGGATCTGCTTTGTTCGGTTCGTCGGCTATCGCCGGAACAATCAATATCATAACGAAAGAGCCCATTCGCAATTCCGGTTCCTTTGGACATACGATTTCTAATCTGGACGGATCTGGAGCGTATGATAACAATACGACCCTCAACCTCTCGTGGGTATCGTCTGACAATAAGATGGGAGCTTATATCTATGGGCAAAACCGCTATCGTTCGGCCTGGGATTCGAATGGAGACGGCTTTTCCGAGCTTCCAAAGCTGAAAAATCAGACGATTGGTTTCAACGGCTTCTATAAGACCAGTGCCTACTCCAAATTGAATATTGAATACCATCATATGGAAGAATATCGTAGAGGCGGTAGTGGAATGAAACTTCCGCCGCATATCGCCGAAGACCCCGAGCTCAACGGAACAGGTGAGGCCGGGCTTGTCGAACAGTTACAACATTCGATTAATACGGGAAGCCTAAAGTTTAATCTTTTTACTCCGAACCAGAAACATAACCTCAGCTTCTATGCGTCCGGACAGCATATCCACCGTGACAGTTATTACAGCGCATATGGCCGGACGACGGATTTCACAGGAGTGATGGGAGCGCAGTATATCTACAGTTTTGACAAATGCCTCTTCATGCCTGCCGATCTGACGGGAGGTATCGAGTTCAGTCACGACGATCTGGACGATCGTGCCACCGACAAGCAGAAGTACCGGGAAGCGGCCCTGGCGGAAGATCCGACGGCTACCGGACAGCATTTGCAGGAACTGATCGAAAAATATACGCCGGCATCCTTGCATCAGATCATAAACGTATGGAGCGCCTATGCACAGAACGAGTGGAAAAATGATAAATGGAGCTTCCTTATCGGTGGGCGTGTCGATAAAAACAGCATTATGGATAAGGCTGTTTTCAGTCCACGTGCCAATGTGCGCTATAATCCGACAGCCGACGTCAATCTCCGGTTGAGCTATGCCGAAGGTTTCCGTGCCCCGCAGGCCTTTGACGAAGATTTACATATCAGTAATGTCGGAGGTGCGCGCGTCTCGATCGTGCGGGATCCGAATCTGAAGGAAGAGCGTTCGCGGAGCGTGAACGGGTCTGTCGACTGGTATCATTATTTTGGAGATTTCCAGGTAAATATGTTACTGGAAGGATTCTATACGAAATTGAGTGACCCGTTTGTCTTGTCAGCCCCTGTAGAATCGGAAAATGGTTCGCTGGTGCAGACTCGCAGCAACGGTTCGGGGGCAAAGGTGTACGGTTCTACGCTGGAGGGAAAGATTGTCTGGAGGAATAAAGTACAGATACAGGCAGGTATAACGGTACAACGGAGTTTATATGACGAACCAGAGGAATGGAGCGCAGATAAGGAACATTTGACGGATGCGGAGCGGTATAGCGATAAAATTTTGCGTACTCCGAATCTGTACGGTTATTTCACTGCATCCTATACACCGGTAAAACCGTTTACAATAGCGTTTAACGGTAATTATACCGGGCGAATGTATGTACCTCATCTGATGTCTGAAGTGAATGGGACGGCGGATGTTTTGGTGAAGAGTCCGGATTTCTTTGAATTGGGAGTCAAGTTGAGCTATGATTTCAGGTTGACGGCAGCCATGACCTTGCAACTTAACCTGGGTATCCAGAACCTGTTCGATTCCTATCAGAATGACTTCGACAAAGGGGCAACCCGTGACTCCGGCTACATTTACGGTCCGGGAACTCCCCGCACCTACTATGCGGGGGCAAAGTTCAGTTTTTGATTTTCCTTTATGGACGCCTGTTCGTTATTTCATTTCCTTCTTATTTAAACTTTCGATTCAGGCGTCCATACGCGGGTTCTTTATGTTGTTGTAGATTGTAAAAGAATAGACGAAATTTTGGGAGAACTATGTCAAGATAAAAGAAAAATTGATCGTTAACAGTGTTTAACGAATAAGATGGGGTCATTTGGGGCGTTCTTTTGTCTTTTGGTAAAACAAACTCAAAGTGGAAGAACTGCGACATAGAAAAAATATAGACCAATTGTTACATGACAAATCTTTTATTCTTTGGTGTCTGTTTCCTACAGAGGAATCGGATAAACAATGGAAGGAGAATTATTTGTCACTTTATCCTGAAGAAGCGGAGACTTTGATGTTGGCTAGAGAGAAGGTTTGCCGACTTAAATTCAACCACGTACAACTTGCCTTTGCGGAAAAGACTGCATTGAAAAAAAGAATTCTGGATAATTACGAGAAACACCGTAAGCCTAAATATATTAGGTTAAGTTGGCTGTCTGCGGCTGCTTGCTTGTTGATATTCTGTTTTTTGGGATCTTTATACTTGCAGTATCAAGAAGTGTCGAATGTGGAATTGAGCACTTCGGTCTTAGCTGATGTCAAAGTGGATCCGGAACAAAAAGAAGTTGAACTTCATTTGTCAAAGGAAAAAATCCAGGTTACGGATAATTCTACAATTTCAGTCGATAAAAAGGGTAATGTACAAGTTGCTGAAATAGAAATAAAATCAATTGATCGAAAGCAACATTCTGAGCAGGAAAAAGAAGACGAACATCTGAACATGTTGAGTGTCCCAAATGGGCGACGATCTTCATTGATCTTGTCTGATGGGACAAAAGTATGGATTAATTCAGGAACGGTATTGCAGTTTCCTGAAACATTCGAGAAAGAGAAAAGAGTGCTCTATGTGAACGGGGAAATCTATATTGAAGTAGCCAAACATCCCCAATGGCCTTTTTATGTTAAAACGAATCAAATGGAAGTACAGGTTTTAGGTACTTCTTTCGGGATTACTGCGTATGATGACGAAATTTTCCAGACTGTCGTATTAAAAGAAGGAAGCGTCTTTGTTAAGAATAACCAGGGAAATGGACAGACAATTCAACCTAACCAATGTCTGATGGTTGAAAAAGAAGAAATGACCGTCAAGGACGTTGATGTTTATGATTATATCTCATGGATAGATGGTGTACTTCAATTTCATGAGAAAAGTTTACAAAAGGTGTTGAACAGCTTATCACGCTATTATCGTGTCCGTTTTGACTGCCCTATGGAGATTGGGCAGATAAAGTGCTCGGGTAATTTGGTCTTGTTTGATGACATTGACCAAGTCTTGCAGACACTTCAACGGACTCTCTCTATTTCTTTTAGCCATCGGGATGAAGTAATAAAAATAGAATATGTTCATAAATAATAAAAAGCCTATGAGAAAACATACAAAGTGAAGTTTAATTGAAACCAAGTATTTGGTAATATGAATCATGTGATTTTTTTTAATAATTTATGCTATCATGAAATATCAAAAATTAAAAAGAAATTTGTACACAGCATGCGTAGTCGCAAATTTATTTTTGATTCCTAGCCCTGTACTTTGGGCTGAACAATCATATGCGCAGTCTACGCGTTTGTCATTGGAATTATCCAACGCAACGATCAGTGATGTTTTTGCATCTGTTGAGAAAAATAGTGAATATCGTTTCTTTTATTCTGATGCAGTTCGTGCGGAATTATACCGGAATGTCGATGTGAATATTAAGAATAAAACCATTGACCGAATCTTATCGGAAGTTTTGGATGGTACGAATCTGACGTATTTCCTTAACGACAGGCAGGTGATGATTATCAGGAAAGAGGAAAAAACGCAGCAAGAGAAAAAAATATCAATCAACGGAACTGTCAGGGATGCCCAACAGGAACCTTTGCCCGGAGTCAACGTATTGGTCAAAGGTACGACTATCGGTACGACGACGGATATCGATGGAAATTATTTTATCAGCGTTCCCGATAAGAATGCAGTGCTAGTCTTCAGTTATATCGGCTTTGAATCGCAAGAAGTGAAGGTTGGTGGACAAATCAATATCAATGTCAATATGTCAGAAGAGTCTAATAGCCTTGATGAAGTGGTGGTTGTCGGCTATGGCTCTCAGAAAAGAGCTTCTGTAGTCGGTTCTATCACAGCGATAGAGCCTGCTCAGTTACAACAAGGGACTACCCGTGCCGTGTCTAACAATCTGGCAGGACAATTGGCTGGTGTGATTGCCGTACAACGTAATGGTGAACCGGGATCTGATGGTTCGGATTTTTGGATTCGCGGTATCTCTTCTTTTAAGGGGACTGGTGTTTCGCCATTGGTGTTGGTCGATGGGATTGAGCGTACGCTGGATGACTTGTCGGCTGCCGAAATCGAATCGTTTTCCGTACTAAAGGATGCAGCGGCTAGTGCTGTATATGGCGTACGAGGTGCAAACGGTGTCATCCTTGTGAAAACGAAGAGAGGTCAATTGGGGAAACCGAAAGTCAATTTCCATTTGGAACAAGGTTTTACCAAGCCGACACAGTTGCCTGATTATATCGGTTCGGTAGATTATCTTTCCTTGATGGATGAATTGTATATGGATGCCGGTAATCCGAATCCGCTTTATGGAGAGGAAATGATCAACAACTACCGTAATAATGTAGATCCGGAGTTATATCCGAATGTCAATTGGTTGGATGCCGTATCGAAAGACATGGCTTCCAATACGCGTGGAGATTTGACTATTACCGGTGGTAGCGATATCCTTCGTTATGCGTTGGTCGCATCGTATTATGGTGAACGAGGCATCTTTGTTCGGGATGAAAGTAAGGATTGGGATTCGTCTACACGCTTGAACAAATATAATATTCGTTCGAATGTGGATATCAATGTGACGAAGACGACTGTTGTGGGCATTAGTATCGGTGGTTACCTGCAAGAACAGAACGGTATGGCTGTCAGTGGACAGGATGTCTGGAATCATGCATTTGAAACGCCTCCATTCGTTCATCCGATCCAATATTCAGAGGGACGTGATGTACGTGTCCGGGAACGAACTAATCCATGGGCAGAAGCAACACAACATGGTTATCAGACAACATCCAGTTCCAAAGTTGAATCATTGTTCTCGGTTGAACAAGATCTGAAATTTATTACTCCCGGTTTGAAATTCAAAGGTCTGTTTTCTTTTGACCGCTATTCGAAGTCGTGGGTGAAACGGCATCGCACACCAACCTACTACAATCCGGCTACGGGCCGTGATGAGGAGGGTAACTTACTGCTGAGTGTCGGAACGGACGGACAGGAGTTCCTCGATACGGAAAACAAAGGCGAATGGGGTAATAAGGCTACTTACTTGGAAGGAAATATCACGTACGATCGTACGTTTGATGGGAAACATGCCGTCAACGCCATGTTTCTTTATAACCAACGCGACTATCAGGACGGCAATGTCGTCCCTTTCCGCCGCATGGGTATCGCCGGACGTGCTTCCTATACGTATGACAATCGCTACATTGCCGAATTTAACTTTGGATATAACGGCTCCGAAAACTTCACGAAAGGGAACCGCTTTGGTTTCTTCCCCTCTGTGGCTGTCGGCTATATGCTCTCAGAGGAAAAATTCATGGAGAAATACAAAGATACTTTTTCTAAGATCAAATTCCGTGCTTCTTGGGGGTTGACCGGTAATGACCAGTTGGATGGCCGTCGTTTTGCCTTTTTGCCGACCATTGATACGGATGGCAGTTATAAATGGGGAGTCAACAACGATTATAACCGTGCTTCCCGTTTTGAAGGAGAATTTGGGGTGATGAATCTGACTTGGGAAACGGTTGAGAAACTGAATGTCGGAACCGAAATAGGTTTATGGAATGCCTTGGATTTGCAAGTGGACTGGTTTAAAGAGCAGCGTCGGGACATCTTTATGCAGCGTAACAACATTCCGTCGGCAGCCGGATTCCGTAAAACGCCGTGGGCAAACTATGGTAAGGTGGATAATATCGGTGTGGATTTGTCGCTGACTTACAACCAACAGATTACAAAAGATTTGCATATCGGTTTTAGAGGTACGTTTACATATGCTCACAATACGATTGTCGAAATGGATGAAGCGCTCGGTGTTATGGGAACGAACCGCCAACGGACGGGACATTCTGTGAACGAACTGTTCGGGTTAGTGGCAGACGGGCTCTTTACGGAAGATGATTTTGTTACTAATGATAAAGGGGATCTGGTGTTGAAAGAAGGTATTCCGTCGCATACGTTTAACAGTGTGCGTCCTGGTGATATTAAATATGTGGATATTGACGGTGACGGATCGATCACAAATAAGGATGAGGTTGCCATGGGAGGAACGGTCAATCCGGAAATTGTTTATGGTTTCGGGGCGACAGCTCGTTACAAGCAGGTCGATTTCAATGTCTTTTTCCAAGGAAACGGTAAGACTCATCGTTTCATCGGTGGTGTGGCTTCGAACTTCTTGCCCGGATCTTCACAAGGTGCAATGGGCAATGTCTTGACTAACTACAATGACCGCTGGACTCCGGAAAATCCGAGCGAAGATGTTTTCTATCCGCGCCTAAGCTATGGGGCGAATACGAACAACAGCCAGAATTCGACTTGGTGGCTGCGTAATATGAGCATGCTGCGTATGAAGGATATAGAAGTCGGATATACGTTGCCCAAACGTTGGATGAGTCGGATCGGATTGGAAAATATCCGCCTGTATGCTAAAGGGTCAAATTTATTGACATTCTCGGCTTTTGATCTCTGGGACCCGGAACTTGATACGCAGAACGGTGCGAAATACCCGATTATGAAATCTGTCTCATTCGGTATTGATGTTAATTTCTAATTTGAGTTTAAGTTTATAAAAATAGAATCATGAAACTGTTTAAATACATAACGATAGCTTTTTCAAGTCTTTTTATGTGTGGTTGTTCGGACTATTTGGATAATGCTCCGGATGATACGTTGACAATGGAAATGGTCTTCAATGATAGAACTCGTACAGAGGATTGGTTATCAGGTGTATATAATCGTATTCCAGATAATTATTGGGATTTGTTGAAAGTTTGGGGGTATGACTCGATGGGGGATGATTTGGATCCGTCGCAGCGTTGGTATCAATGGTGGGGGAATTCACTGAACTTCATCATCGGACAGTGGTTTACTAGTTCGACCTGGGATGCTGCCATTTGGAGTGCGAACCCGATTCGTATTCGTTCGGCTTATCTTTTCATTGAAAATGCTCACGCGTTGCCGGATCAGGGGGTGAGTGAGGCTAACATCGAACGGATGAAGGATGAATGTCGTTTTTTGATTGCCTATTATTATTGGCAAATGATTGAAGCTTATGGAAGTGTTCCTTTTTTCGATGGACTGGCAGATGTGAATGATCCGAATTTGATGCGTGGACAAATGCCTTTCGATGAAATGGTAGATTGGATTGATGCACAGTTGGTTGACCTTTCCAAGAAACTTCCGGCTTCTTACTTGAATGAATCTACACAATTTTATGGTCGTGCCACTTCCATCATGTGTTTGGCGGTTCGTGCCCGTATGTTGTTGTTTGCTGCAAGTCCGTTGGTAAATGGGAACGAATGGTATGCAGGTTTCAAAAATTATGATGGTAAATTCCGGTTCAGCCAAACTTACGATCCTGCAAAATGGAAACGTGCCGCAGATGCTAACCGGGAGTTGATCGAAGCAGCACATGCTGCCGGTCATGATTTGGTACGTGAATATAATGCCGATGGCAGTATTGATCCTTTCATGTCTTGTTATAATGTGTTTTTCCTGCGCGGCGATCAGAATCCGGAAGCTCTGTTCATCCGTTCCGACTGTAATTTCAGTGAGTTTGAAAAACATGCTACTCCGCGTGGAGCATCCGGTAACGGCGGTTTGGGTGTCTATCAGACATTGGTCGATGCCTTCGCCATGAAGGATGGTTCCCTTCCGATTACCGGTTATGATGGCAATTATGGAAAACCGATTATCAACAAGGAATCCGGCTATACGGAACGCGGTTTTTCTGCGCAAAAGGATATCCGTAAAACTAAGTACAATCTTTACCGTAATTGTCCGGGAGCTACAGTCGACTCGGTTGGCGCAGATGGTTGTACCTATAATCAAGTGGCTGCCTCCGGCACTTACAATATGTATGTCGGTCGTGAACCTCGTTTCTATTTGACGGTGATGTGGAATCGTCAGTGGTATCATCAGGCAGAACGTGAAGTACAAATGATGTCGAACGAACAAGACGGCGGTCCTACGCATGACGCTCCGCAAAACGGTTATCTGAACCGTAAGAAAGTCTCATTGGATCAAAACCAGCGTAACGGTATACATCCGTATCGTCCGGGTATCCTTTACCGTTTGGGCGAGGCTTATCTGAATTATGCCGAGGCTTTGAATGAGTGCGATCCGGGTAATCCTGACATCTTGAAGTATCTGAACTTGATTCGTGAACGTGCCGGTATGCCGCAGTATGGAACCGGAAAGGATAGTAATGGTTTTGATAAAATTCCATTGAACGGCCAGGATGAGGTGCGCGAAGCGATCTATCATGAACGTCGCGTAGAACTTTGCTGTGAAAACGGCTTGCGTTATTTAGACCTCCGTCGTTGGAAGAAAGCGGAAGAAGTGTTGAATCAACCTATGTATGGTATGAATTTCAGTGGAACGAAGTTGTCGGATGATCCAAATGATGATGCTGCATTCTTCAAGCGCACGCAATATATCAAACGTGTCTACGAGCGTAAATTCTATTGGTATCCGATCTATCAAGATCAAATAGATAAAGACCCGACACTTGTTCAGGCTCCGTTCTGGGACAAGTGAGAATGTACAAAAAGTTATTCGTAATGCTAAAGAGGGGCAAAACTGCCCCTCTTTATTGTTTATCTCAGGAACATCAGTAGAAACAATAGTTCAATTTTTCCTTGTTGCATACGTTCTATGGCACGGTAGATCATTTTTCGCACACTTTTGGGAGTGATATTAAGTATTTCGGAAATTTCTTGTATGGAGAGTGCTTTGATAAAGCGCAAATATATGACTTCCCGCTGCTTGTTTGTCAGTAAATTCAATAGGTTTTCAACCTCTTTCTCATAGTTTCTTCTTTCTTCTTCATCTTCCATTAAAGCTTCGGCATCAACTTCTATTTTGAAATCGTATTCGACTTCTTCATCTAAGCTAAGCCAGTTCGCCTGTTTACGTAAAGATGTTATTATCTTGTTCTTGAGAGCACTAAACAGATAGGATTTCGGAGAACCGAGAATTTCTATTTTATCAGCCGATTCAAACAAGTGCAAAAAGAGATCATGTATTGCATCTAATACAAAATCTTTTTCCACTCCGAAGGCTATTCCATAGGCGAACAACTCATCTATATAGTTCTCATACCATTTATCAATTTCTGATTTGATATTTGACATTTCGTATTGGTACAGTGAAATTCAAAACCGCAAAAATATAGAATCTCATTCGAATAGGCAATGAAATATCAAGGCTACGCACCAAAATTGTAATTGCCTTAGTTGTTCAACAGGGTGACCGTATCACAATTTTCTAAGGTCATGATCTCTATACGGAGTTTTCACAAATCCTCTATCACTCTATCACTACGAAGGTTATGGCTATTAATATTCAAGCGTTAGAGGCTGTGATACAGGACGTTTTCCTCTATCACTCCTCTATCACTTCTGA
>ERZ772872.2458-NODE-2458-length-15082-cov-3.243562_pt1 | contig 15082 bp, 9 predicted proteins | sample MGYA00512132_ERZ772872 | MGnify/ENA primary metagenome ERZ772872 (study PRJEB29015, sample SAMEA2737724) | human gut metagenome | biome: human gut; feature: human-associated habitat; material: faeces | place: China | collected 2012 ...
CCACATAACCTGATCCCAATATACAGTATGATATCGATTGAACAATAACAATATCTGTTGGTCTATCTTGATAAGTTCCTCAAGCATAATGTCTTTATAAAATAAGATTACACAAAGCGACAAAATGCTTCCGCCGTTTTGTGTAATTTAATAAGCGTTCTTTATATTTTTACTTCAAATTATTTCGATTTGATTTGTCGGTATCCAACCTCTATTTCCGTCTGCCAACAAAATTTCAGACCATTCTCCAACTTTATCCAAAAGTTTCACTTTCGTACCTTCATGCAAAACAAAAAGATCTGTTCCGCTTTCAGCCGGTGAACTTTTAATCGTTATCGTCGGCGCAAAGACTATGGCTTCGTTACGCTCGGTTATTTTATCTTTTTGTTCCGATGCAAAACTATTTGAAAATATGGAAACCAATAACAATAATAATCCGGCAAAAAATCCTATTTTCCGCAATAATACATTTCTTGTAAAGAAATACAAATAAATACCTACAATAAAAAGCAGAAAACTAATAATACCTAATATAGCCCAACTGTTTGACGACAAAGTATTTATCAGAGAATGAATCCAAACGGTCAAAAAGAATGAGCCTACCGGTTCTATTTTATCTGTTATATGATAGAGCGCGTGGCGAGAAAGCTTCATCAGAAGAATAAATATGTGGTAAATACAATTGGAAGAGATGCATTAAAACATCTGATTAGTGTGGCAAATGTACTACACTGCGAAAATCCCCTGCAAGTTGAAGATGATTGGATTGAAGAATACCATCTTCAGGAAGGTGATTATGACATCACGGATGTTGACAGAGAACTGGCGGAGATTATCCCCACACCTTTGGAAATGGGAAAAGTTTATAAGAGGTTGATTATAGATACATTACAGCTTGGGGAAGATTATGTAGATGGGATTCTTCGAGTTTACAATAATGAACTCTGTAATGTGATTGACAATTATAACTGCAGTGCATTTTATGAGCCATCTTATGTGATCGCAAGAGCATATCAGAACGGTGGGTTTTAAATGAAGGTATGTAAAAAGGAGGGAGCGTATGTCGAATATTACCGTCTGGACTAAACAGCATGAAAATGTGTTAAAAGAGTTGGAGACGACCGGTCGTTACATTGCAAAACAGGAGTACATCAGGATGGATTTGAAAGAACAGGCTCCAGTCGTGCTGGAAGCTTATGACTGGCTGGTAAAGCACGGACCGGACAGAGCGAATAAACCGGCAGACGTGGAGTATCCGGTATGGGTGTCATTTACCAACGAAGGAACAATGATGAACAGTGAAAATACAGTAATTTTAGAGTTGTCACTGGATCCTGCAATCATTACATCAGTTAATATCGCAAAGTGGGGACATATTTTAAATTACGGATATATTCCGAAAGACGAAAATGACTTAAGACGCCACAGACAACTTCTGGAAGATTATGGAATCAGTGATGTAAAAGCAGTTATTTCCCAGTTCTATCCACAGATTAAGCGGGAGATACAAAATAGCTGGGAGCGGTTGTTTGATGATACAATCCTTATGGGAAGCGATGCGAAATATGGAAATGTATGGGAGTTGAGAAGAGAATGGCTGACAGATGTAATACGATAAGACTGTATTCTTTTCAGACTGATGTTGTATATCAGGTATTGAAACGGGACGGCGTATGTTATTCAAAAGAAGAGTATGTACGAAAAAAATATAAGGAGTCTGCGAAGGTATTTATAAATGCATATGGCTGGTTTGTAAAGGAGGCGCAGTATATAGTTCCAAAACCAGAAGGAGCCGAATATCCATACTGGGCATTCACAGATCTTTATAATGTGGATCAGACAGGAGATGGACATGTGCTGACGTTAGACGTGCCAATAGGAGAAGCAATCTTGTTCGACATGTTCGACTGGACGAAGATTATGCAGATGCATTATATCGGTGAAAATGAATCAGAAGAATCCGCATTTTCCGAAGAGTTGAAAAACATGGGAATGAATGAATTCCAGATTATGACCAGTAATTTTTATCCGGAGCAGAAAGCAAGAATTCAAGAAAGCTGGAACCGTTTGTTCAATCATCAGCAAGCAATTGAGGCGGGGGATAACAGTGGTGTTCACAGTGTGCAGGCAGGACTGTGGTGCATCAAAGATGAGTGGATTGTAAAAGAATAACCATTGTGAGTTTTCCAAAAATATGCTATAATTACAAAAAAATTGCATAATTTGACAATTTGTGACATATCGTCATATTTTATGTAAGCAATTACTTAACGGATAAGTATAGAAAAAATATTATAGCAATAAATATTGATATTGGATGATGAGTATGACTAATAAAAGAAAAAAAGGATTTACATTAGTAGAGCTGATGGTCGTCCTTGTGATTCTTGGGATTATAGCGGCAATTGCAGTACCGTTATTTATAAATTATTGGAAAAAAGCAGAGTTTCGCAAAAACGAAGAAAATGCAAAGACAGTTTATCTGGCAGCAGAGTCCAGACTGACTTACTACAGATCTTCCGGACAGTGGGAACAATTTAAAAAAGAGATTCAGGATGCGGTAAAGGACACAGACAGCGAGATCGCACAGAAAGCTGTGTTCAAAGACAATAAGGATAGCAGGCTGAATGGCCGCATTTATACAATTAAGCTGAACAAAAGCGCGGCAGATCAGACAAAAGAGAATAATCTGGTCTTGCGTTTGTTGGACGATTATACATATGATAAAGGATTCTTGGATGCCTCTATTTCGATCGAGATTGATATCGAGTCGGGAGAGGTCTATTCTGCGTTCTATGGATCTAGATGTAAAGGACTGAATTATAAGGCAGATGATGTTGATGGTTATTTGACCATGCAGAAGCGTGACTATGATAGCAGAAGTAAGAGACTGCTTGGTTACTATTCTACAGAAGATACCGTCAATACAGTCAATCTTGAAACGAAGCGTCTTCGTATTACAACGATCAATCTTGTAAACAGTGAAAAGTTATCTCTGGACTGGTCCAGTAACGTAGGGGCAGATCTTGGAGTAGATTATGAAGTGTCATTTTATAAAAATGATGATAATACAAAGTTATTTACCTTGAGAGTTTCACCGTTTGACATGGGACAGCAGGGCTGGAGTACAAATGCAGATTCTACGTCAGGTATGGCAACCTTGGAACTGACAAAAGCAGATGGAACAAAAGACACTTCAAATTGGATGTTCCCGGTGACATATAGTGATAACAAATATTCGGTTGTATTGGATGCTATGATGTCTGCAAAAGTACAGGCAGCTTTAAATGGTCAGACAAATGAAAGTGCAAAATCAGAATTAGAGAAGACCTCCAGTACAAGCATTACACGACTTGCTACGATTATTACAGCACTGTCAGAACCACAGAATATATATGCAAAAGTAAAAGCGACAGCTTATACAGGTTCTTCTAATATAAATATAAGCCAGGAGTACCGCGACAGTGAACAAGTATCTTCCAATGTGGCGAATACAATGTTCGGGGATAATACAAAAGGAAGTGACATACAGGTAGCATCATTCCGCCATCTGTCCAATATGCGTTATTATGAGAAGAATCATGACAGCGCAACATTTACATTGACGAATAAGAATATGGATTGGGCATCTGTTGGAACCGGCCTTTATGATTTTAAAGCGGAAGCACAGCCGGATGGAACAAAAGTTGAGAAGCTTGCATGGCGCGAGAATACGAAGACAGAGACAGTGGGATTCCCGTCTATAAAAGAACTTCCAAAAGAATATACACTGACCGGAAAAGGAAGCCAGACACTCGTGTCAAATCTGCATCTGGATGAAGAATCTGTGGCAGACGATACGACAACAACCAATCTGAATGTTTCTAGATCAGAGTTCCTTGGTTTGTTTTGTGAGTTAAAAGGAACTGTGAAAGATGTTGTGTTCCGTGACCCGACGCTTATGATCGGTCAGAAAGGTGAGAATGACAGCGCAGGGAATTGTAAGTCACTCAAAGGAGTCGGAATCCTTGCGGGACGAAGCGAAGGCAAACTGACAGAGATTGCTGTTACAAGAACGAAACAAAACTCGAATACCGTTGAATCGAACGTGAAGGTAGATGTATCAAATGCAAATGTATCTGATAACAAGGACACACTCGGTGTTGGAATGTTAGTTGGAGTTCTGGCAAAATATGAAAACGGTACAATACAGACATTGAGTTCCGGAACTGTATCAAATCTTACAATTGAAGGAAAGCTGGAAGCGGTTCTTCCAAGTTCTGTAAAACAGACAGATGCGTATGGAATTGGCGGAATTATCGGATATGCAAATCTGAATAATAAAAAAGGAACAATCCAAATCAACGGATGTACGAATGATGCAGATGTATCTGGTAATGTAAATACCGGAGGCGTCGTAGGACGGCTGGATGGAACATTTCATTATAATAATGGCACGAAGTATACAGCATCAAAATTAAAACAGAAAGCAGATATTCGGAACTGCAATGATAATGGTTTGATTCTTTGTGACAATATCAGTACACAAAAAGCAGGTAGTACTATTGAGGGAAACTATTTTGGAGGCATTGTAGGCTACAGCAATCAGGCACTTGTATATAATGCGGTCAGTGCTTTGGGCCGTTCTGGAAGTTTCCGCTATAGCAGCGATGATCAGAAAGAACTTCTTCAGGGCAGATATGTAGGCGGAATTGCTGGATATGGGGAACACACACTTCTTTCGAATTGTTCTACAGAGAAGAATGGTTATGTACTTGGAGATGAGTATGTAGGCGGAATTGCCGGAGGACTCGGCGGAGGCGTCCCAGATGCAATTCAGGCATCAACAGAAAGCGGTGCTTCTGTAACGACCAATGCAAGTTATGTGATCGGTAACGGCTATGTTGGTGGAATCGTAGGAGAAAATTCTACGAATGTTACACTTAAGAATTGCATCAATCAAGGTGTTGCAGCAGGATACAAACAGTATGTAGGCGGAATTGTAGGATACAATCAGGCAGATTCTACAATTACAGACTGCGCAAGCTATCTTTCTGACTATGATAATTCTGTTTACAATATGATCGTTCATAAATGGAAAGCGACAGCAAGCTTTGCCGGAGGAATTGCAGGATATAACGATGGAGCAATCACATTTTCTGATGAAAGCGAAGCAATTACTGTGAAATCCGTATCCAGTATTGTAGTAGGGCAGAATTATGTGGGAGGAATTGCAGGATTTAATGATGAAAATGCGACCATTGATGTCCATTATACACTGATCGGCGGCCGCATCTATGCATATGGGAAATGTGCTGGCGGCGCATTTGGGCTGAATGCATCTGCAAAAGTATTGAATCAGGAACTTACGATCAAACCACAGAGTATTCAGGGGCAATACTTTGTTGGTGGTGTGATCGGTGCAAATGTTGTGAACCTGACACAGGATATGACTATGAACCAGATGCGCACCGATAATATTCTTGGACGTATAACAGGAGAAGCGTTCTGTGGAGGAATTGTTGGCTATCAGAGAACTTATACCACAGGGCAGCTTGGTCATGCAGAACTTAAAAGCATTGCACTCAAGATGCTCCCTGGACTGGATTCTGACGGGGTACCGGCATATGGAAACAATTCCCTTGCTGTTTCACAGAATCCAAATCAGTTGACGATTACGACAACGAACAATATTCCAATCCGTGCAGGACTGTATGCCGGAGGAATCGTGGGCTATTGCGAGAAAGAAAGCCATCTGCTTCTTAAAAACTGTACGAACAGTGGAGATATTGCACAGGCAGTGTCTGTTTGGACAAATGGTGTCGCATTAGGAAACTATATTGAAAGTCACGAAATTGGAAGAACGAAATCAGAACTGCCATCTGGCACAGACGGAGTGGACAGTGTGCGTATGCATTTTGCCGGAGGGATTATCAGTGTCAATCTGGAAAATCAGATTATTGACAGTTGTTTTAATACCGGAAATATGTCTGGATATGCCGGAACCGGTGGAGTAGTAGGATTAAACGCAGGTCTTGTATATCAGTGCCAATTACAGCAGCATTTTGGAAATGCAACACTGAATTATATTGGTGGGATTGCCGGAATCAATATTGGGGCAAAAAATCAGACAGTAAAAAGCTACAGTTCAGGAGCAAACGTTGTTCAGTACACGGCGGGAACAATTGAGAATTGTACAACTGCACAGAACAAGACTGTATCTGGAAGCTCCAATGTCGGAGGTCTGGCCGGCTGGAATCTAAATGATGGGGTTCTGACAAAAAATACGAGCAATGCTAATATTTCTGCATCTGGGAAAGAAAATGTCGGAGGAATTGCCGGACGTAACAATGGAAATATTGTAATCGAAGACAGCAGAAGTGTTATTACGCGAAGTATATCAGCCGGAAATGCAACAGGTGTTGGCGGTCTGGCAGGTATGAATGAGACAAACGGAACGATCCGGGTTACCGGAGACGGAGAAACGGGTGGAGAGATCACTGTGGTAGACGCAGGTCTGTCTGTCAGTGGATCTTCAAAAGTTGGAGGAATTGTCGGAATCAATCACGGTGTGGTCGGAGAGGATGGTACGGCAACATCACCCAAATACCTGGTATGTAAAGCAAAGAATGTCCGTGCATCACATGGTTTTGCCGGAGGAATTGCCGGAGAGACAAACGGAGATGTAATCTGTGCAGTCAACCGTTCAGCAGAAGTGATCGCTTACGAGGGAACGGCCGGAGGAATTACTGCTGTAAATACGAAAGGCAAGATGATTCAAAACTGTACGAATTATGGAAAAGTAACAAGTAATCAGGGTCATGCTTCAGGAATTGCGGCAGAGAATGACGGAACGATTAAAGACTGTACCGTAAAAAGCAGTAAATCAACCGAAACAACAGAAATCTACAGCCGTGGCGGCAATGAAATTGGCGCGATTACTTCTTTAAATAAAGAAAACGGAATTGTAGAAAACAGCAAAACAGAACGAAATGTAATGTTGTCTGGAGATGCTTCTATTATAGGAGGATTGGTCGGAGCTAATGAAGGAACTGTCAGAATGGTCGAAAGTTCGATCATTCCAAAGATAGACAGCAGCAAGAGCAATCTGACAGTTGGCGGTGTGGTAGGAGAGAACCGCGAAAATGCAAATGTGACAGGTGTTCAGGTGAAAGTAGGCGAGACAACGGACTCTTCGGCACTGATTGGCTTCAAAGATTACCAGTATCTTGGAGGTATTGTAGGGGAAAATAGCGGAACAGTAAGTGACGCAACGTTTTCAGGAACAATTGAAGAAAAAAACGGTTCTGCCGGAAACTGTTATGGTGGAATTGCCGGAATCAATATGCCGGGTGCAGAATTAAAGAATTGCAGTGTTGGTAAGATTTCGATGACGATTAATGGTGTCTATACTGCTACAAGTACAAGTACTGCAGTGCAGAAAGAGGCATTGGCAACACATGCCGGAGGAATTGCTGGTAAGAATGAAGAAAATGCGGTAATAGACGGCTGTACACTGGAAAATAATGCGGACAGTAAATTGACAGCAAAATACGGTATGCTTGGCGGAGTTGCCGGATTCAATAAAGGTAAGATAACGATGTCCGGAAGCAGTATCACACCTGATGTAATGAACGGTGCAGATACAACAGATGAGCTGGCGGCAAATGCAGTCAGACAGGGCCTGAGTGCAGATGGTACTTATGTAAATACTGGAAGTGCAAGTACAATTGAAAATATGAAATATAATGGCGGGACAACGGTATCTGCCGGAAAATTAGAAATGTACATGCTTAATAACGGTAACATAGGAGGTATTACAGCCTATAACGGAACAGCCGGCCAGTTGAGTGAATGCGTATCCGGAAAATGGTTCTTAAATAACAAATCTGAGGCAATCGGAGTTGGTACTGGTGGAATCATTGGTATGAATGAGTCTCAAAAAGATCTGAGCAAACTGGTAAACGGTGCTTTTGTCGGCAGACAGATTGGAAGTGGAGACACGAACCGTTTTGCCGGAGGAATCATCGGAAATCAGAACAATGCTACCGGCAGCGACTGGCTGATTGAAAAATGTATCAATTATGGTACCATTTATTGCTACAACAGCCATTATTCCGGTGGCATTATGGGACAGTGGACCGGAACCGGAGGAACGATCCAGAATTGCCGTAATTATGGAAACCTTCAGACTACATTTGCCGCAAATTGGGTCGGAGCATCCGGCGGCATTGTAGCTCAGCTATACCATGCAAATGAAAATAACGAATATAACATTATCAGTTGTGAGAATTATGGAAGCATTTATAAGAGTGCGGGTTCAGGCGGAAGCGGAGCGAATGACAGTGCAGGAATTTTAGGAAATATTACGACATATCAGGTAAGTAATGTTTCGAATGCAAACCGCTTTACAGTCAGAATATTGGATTGTATGAACGGACCGGGAGTCAGCATTTATTCAAATTCTATGGCTTCAGGAATTTTCGGATTCCTTTCCTGCGATAATGCATATGATAATGCAATTATAAAATCTACACCAAATGTTAAAATGCAGATTGAACGATGCAGAAATTATGCGAGATATTTATTTGGAAACAGCTTCGTTGGAGGCATTTTTGGTGCACGTTATGATGGCTGGAGCAACAACACAATTGTAAATGATTGTTATTCGCCTAGCTTTGGAAATCAAGATTATAATAAAACAGGAAATCCTATTTATTCGAATGGAATCAGCAGAGGAAGTCAAAAACCGACGTCCATGAGTGCTGAAAATAGAAAAAATAATTTCTTTTATGATGGAATAGGGGGTCAGACTAAAAGAAAACAGGACGGCTATCTGGGCGCAGATTTCACGATTGGAATTAAGACTACTGATGGAACAATTATAAAAGGATCTGATCAATCACAGAATATAGTGAGAGTTTCGGATGATAAGCTTAGTTTTGGCAAGATTATAGAGAATACCCAGATTATGAGAAAAGCAGATGACGGAGCATACGTTGTCACGCAAATATATTCAGGAGTGAACTCGATCAACGGAGCAAATTGTTATATAGATCAGGATGGATACATAAAAGACGGTTCAGGTACAAGAATTGGACAGGTGCTTTATTATGTAGGTAATGAGCAGTATCCAAATCACGATAATATTTATTATATTGGAGCAACCATCACAGATCCTTCCAAGAACTTACTTGCATATAATTCCCGTGAAAGTTATCGCCGTCTGGAAGGTGTAGAAAAGGAGAAAAATGAACTCCTTGCACCGGCTTTGGCTGAAGCAAAGGTGGAAACCGGTAAGATAACTGTAAAAGTCGTACCACAGACAATGGACAATGCACGAAATGGAAGTGAGCTGTATGATAGCACGACAGCATGTGATCCATTTATGTATGAAGTGCGGGTGACGAACGGAACGAATGAAAAGATTTATAAGATTTATTCCGAAAACGAAAGCTTTTCTATTTCAAAAGAAATAACAGGAAAGGTAAAGATTTCTGTCCGTGCAGTCAGTATGTTTGACGATGTGGAACCTTCGAAGTGGTATGATCTGCCGGAACAAAGTATCAACAAAGTACTTCCGAATCCGGATGTAAGGATTGAACTTATTTCAAAACAGAATGCAGATAACAATCATGTTTACCGGTTTGTACTCAATAATCTGGATGAATACAATGCAACAGATGAAAATGGTAACGCTATTTATCCAAACTGGCAGGTGAAGATCAAGGTTGCAGGAATTGGTGATCTGACACTGAATGCATCGAATCCGACAGGAACAATGAAAGTGCAGTATAGAGGAGATGGAAAATATACTTATCAGATGACAGCCCAGGCCTCTACTGCAAGTGGAACAGCGACAATGGCAGAATCGTCAAAACTGGTATCGACACCAACAGAATTGCCAGGCTACAAACCTTCAATTGCATTGAAGGGTGGACAACCGCAGTTGACCCACAAAGTAACAGTTACGGGAACAACATTGGATGATCTTTCGGTAAAGGTTGAATTAGATGCTGGAAATAACAAGATGAATACACCGCCAATCTACCGTGCAGAGTTGATCGGTACGTGGAATGGTGAAGATAACGTTGTATTTGCAAAAGAAGATATTCTGACCGTATCGGCCGGAAAAGCTTCTGCAACATTTACAAATCTGCCAGAGTACATAGGGCAGGCAAGTAACTTAAGAGTACGCATCTGGTATGCATCTTCTGGTCTTGGTCCGGTATATACTTATTATGATGTAGACGCCAGTCGGATTACAGAAGCAAATGTAAAAGAATTGACAGATGTGGATGAAAATGGAACTGCACAGTGGACGTACTCGCACAGCACGACACTGGAAAACTATGCAGGATATTTTACAAATTATCAAAATGTAACATCTAAGCTTTGGGAGTGGCTTCCAGCACCTGTGCTTGAAGGAGCAGATTTGGATACATATCTGGAGCCGGTCATCGGAACCAATGGTGAGATATTGTATACCTTTACATGGGATGCTGATATAGCAGGCACTTCATCACCGGAATATCAGGTATCTATGACAGGTGTTGATGCATCTGGCAGAGAAGTGAAGATCGATCTTGGAGATGCTTATACAGGAGGCAAGTCACTGACAGTTGACGGTACAGACTGGAATTACTCCAAGGTAAAACTGAAAGTGACACGCGTTGGAAAGAATACGTCTGCAGTAAAACAGATCGGCCTTGCAACAACCGGAACTTACAATGTAAAACAAAGACTGGAACAGCCATCACAGTTGACCATCGAGAATCCGGATACCAATGAATTGAACTACAGATTATCCTGGTCACAGATCACATCAGAGGAAGGCTGTAACGGATATCAGGCATATATACGTGTATATGATGACAAAGAAAAACTAGGTGAAGAGAAAGAACTGGGTACTCAGATTACAACTGCGCAGAATGCCAGCGGTACATATAGCGAAGATGTGGATCTGGAAGCATATGCAGGTAAGCGTGTAGTCATTTACCTGAAAGCAAAAGCAGCTGCAGATAGTGCGTACCTTGACAGTGTGGCAGGTATTACAAATGAACTTGAAATACCGACCCGTTTGCCGAAACCGAAGGTTACATGGCAGACAAACTGGACACATCACGCGGACAACTATATTGCAGCAGATGCATTTACAAATGGAGGAATGACCGTTACTCTTACACCGAATGATAATGCCAGCGTACCGCCGGGAGGCAGTGCATATCTATTAAAGGCTTATGTCTATGACAGCGCGGCAAAAGCAAAAGCGGCAACACAGACAGACCCGGGAGATTATGTTCAGGCATATCCAATCGAAGGGTCAGTTGCACAGATGGAAGTGACAAATCATAAGTATTCACATGACATGCAAGGACTGTCAATCCAATACGCCGGAAAATGGATTGTATTTTACGCAAGAATTTCATCTGGTGGCGGAAATATCAGTTCCGAGTGGACGAAGTCAGACAGCTACAGACTTCCGTATGTAAAACTTCAGTCACCACAGGTTGAGTCAAATGAAGCCGCCGTAGAGCTTACGGCAAATGTTTCAACAACACCGGAGGTTGCGGGAGAAGATAAGGTATGGACAGCGAAGCAGACGGTACTGAGCTGGAACAGTGTAGATTGTGCAGATATATTTACACTGAATCTGAATGGAACCATTAAAGATGCGTCAGCCCAGGGAGGTAAGACACAACTGGACAAAAAGGTCCGTATTATAGAAACTGCGGATGGAGTACAGGTTCAGGTATACCGTCTGGTTGAGGTTCAAAAAGAGATAAACGGTGAAATAAGGACTGTGGAAGAATGGCAGTGGGTAACAATTGACGAGAATGACACTGCAAGTCAGTATCCGGAAGGAACACCGGAGACAGAAATCCACCACGAATTCGACATTACCGACTACAGTGTGAAGATTACATCCGCATACAAAGCGGAAAATGGTTCCACACCGACTTACGAACTCACACTTTCAACAAAGCTTGATGTTGTGAAGAATGCAGATGGTACATACAGTTATACCTTAAAGCTTCCGGATGTGTCAGATGTCAAAGCAGAAGATGGAAAGGTAGAACATACGAACCTTCATATTTCTAACAGCATGGTCTTTAAGGCAAATGTGACAGAGAATATTGAGGAAGATCATATCATTCAGAAGAGTGAGGCTTATGTGGAGTCTGACGAGACGAAGGTCGAGTGGAAGAACAACTAAAGGAGAAAGAATTTATGAAATGTAAAGGCTGGCAGCAATTGCGGGCAAATGCAAAAAACGGAATATCGATGGCACTTGTGCTTTGCGTATCTGCATTTTTTATTGCATTTGCTGCTGCCATCCTGTACACAGCAGGAATGCTGACTGCCCAGTCGAATCAGAGATTAAAAGAAGAACGATGCTATCAACTGGCAAAAAGTTATTCAGATGTGCTGAAAAATGAGCTGACAAAATATGACAAAAAGTATACAGATGATGGAAGCACGGTTGGAGATGGCACTTTTTATGCATTTGCAAATAAATTCCTTGATGATGAAAAGTATCTAGAGTATAATTCTGACTATAAAGATAGCACAAAGTACAATTTTGTCGAAGATGGTTCGAATTTGTCTGATATATCTAGTTCTCCGTTGTCAGAAAAAGGTTATGGCAACATTTCCGTGACGTTAAAAAAGGAACAGAACAGTGATGAAAATGTAGATGAAATCATGAGTGGTGGTGAGATTACCGGCTCTTCAGGAGGGGATTATTCCAGTGCGATCAAGAATATTGAGAATACGACGGTCCGTCAGTATATATTTACGGTAGAAGTGACTGCCTATTATGAAGATGCTGCTTACACATATCGTACAGAGTATACGAGAGCGGAGAAATATCCGGTCACATTTACACATAATGGCAATACAATTGTGTGGGTGGCAAATGCGGCAGGTGGCGGCACATGGAAAGTCGGTAACAGTAGTGGAGCTGTGTATACAATTGATGATAATACGCCAATCCATTACACGTATAACCGAACAGCATCAACCTCCTGCCGATTTGAAGAGAACATATATCAGAATAGTCAGGAAGGAGGAGATACGAGTGCGGCCAATTAAGAAATCAAGGGCGAATGCCGGCGAAACGTTGGTAGAAGTAGTAGCCAGTATCTTTATATTCCTGATATTAATGGGAATCCTACAGGGGGCAATTACTTATAGCAGTAATTCCCTGAAGAAAAATAAAGAAATTCGAAGTGACAATGCGAAAATCATGGAAGCATTGCAGAATACAGAAGTAACTTCTGTAGAGCGCAATAAGAGCATTGATTTTAACGCGACAAACTCCGATATGTCAATCAAAGGAAATCATGTGTTTTCGGTAGCAACGGATTTGAATAAAAAGATTGTGGCTTATACGGATTCAAAAGGAGAAGAACAGACAACCATGTTTTACATTTATGGAAGTCCGGATGCAGACGCATCACAGAGTGATGCACAGGTACATACAACACCAGAGGGTGGTGGCAATTCGTGATATTAACAGATAGAAGACAAGCTGGAAAAAGAAAAGAACAATTGTCATGTGCGAAGAACCTTGTGAAAGACCGAAAAGGAACAACGCTTGTAGAGACAATGGTCACGCTATTTCTCATCAGTATTCTGATGGCAATGGCGGCAAGCGCCTTAAGCTCCGCTTCTAGAATATTTGTCCGGATCCAGAGGACCCAGTATGCACAATCCGTTTTAGATACAACTATGACGGAACTTCGGACGATCACAAAGGACGCGACCGGGTATGTAAAATTATATGAAAGAGCAACCGCGATGGATGAGCAGTATGGTGGTTCCAAAGGGACGAATACAAAAGGAAATGCAATTGAATTCATGACTCCGGAAGGTTTTGTAGAATTAGTGTCTGCCAATGGCTGTTCAGAGACAGAGATCCATATAGGCGATAAAGTCACAGGAAAAGCAGATGCAGTTGAGACGGGGCAGTTACTGACCCGGTATTACTTTCGAAACAGTAACACCGGACAATATGCCTTTACTCAGAATGGAAAGCCCGTCGCAAGAGCCGTGGCAAATGTGTTCACAAAAGGCTTTTATATGGGCAATTACGTAGAGGTAGAATATTCGTATCCGGCGAAGGTATCGGATGAAAGCAAGATAAGCAGCATTACAGCAAAAGTGACTGTCTATTCGGAGTATGATAAAGCAACAAAAAGTTTAAAAAATGTGATGGCAACTGATACAGAAGTTCTGGAATTCCGCAATCCAATCACAGTAAAAGGAAATGCAGATTCCGCTATCACAGCAATTCATGAATAGATCATATTAATCATGGTATGAACGCTTGCACCGAGGCGTTTATATAGATTCTCAAAAGAAAAAAGCAATAAAGGAGACGAGAAAAATGTTTAAGAAATTAAAAGAGAAAAAAGGATTCACATTAGTAGAGCTGATCGTAGTATTAGTAATCCTGGCAATCCTTGCAGCACTGTTGATCCCGGCACTGACAGGATACATTGACAAGGCAAAGAACAAATCAGTTATAGCTGAGACACGTCAGGCAGTAATGGCAGCACAGACATTAGTAGATGAAGAGTATGGAAAAACGAATGAAGTAGGTGGAACAGCCACATTGAATGCGTCAGCAGAAGAAATTAAGAAACTGGCTGAAGTAGATGGTACAGTAGATAAGAATACTCTTGAAGTTAAAGATGGTAAAATTACAAAACTTACTTATACAAATGCTAAGGGTGATAAGACGTGTACTTATATGACCAAAGCACCAGCCGATACATCTGATTACATTGTTGAAGGAAAATATTATATCAGCAAATAATATTTAAAAGAAAGGCATGAACTCATGACCCAACAACAGCATGAATCAAAATTTACCCCAATTAAATATCGTTGGATCAAGAGTGTGCTTATGATCTTAATTATTATCCTGCTTGCGATCGTGACAGTAATACCCGGAGCGCTCCGACTTTTACATCGGGCAGACGCTCAAGTGGCTCTGGGGCATGCAAAATCGGTGCGGTTGGCGCTCCAGGTAACTGGACAGGAATGTTATGGCAGGAGTGGTACTTTTTTCGACGCTTCCCAGGAGGGAGGCGTC
>ERZ772872.2467-NODE-2467-length-15031-cov-5.551549_pt1 | contig 15031 bp, 10 predicted proteins | sample MGYA00512132_ERZ772872 | MGnify/ENA primary metagenome ERZ772872 (study PRJEB29015, sample SAMEA2737724) | human gut metagenome | biome: human gut; feature: human-associated habitat; material: faeces | place: China | collected 2012 ...
GAAATTTGCAAGCAGATGGCGTGCAAAGTCGCCAGACGCTCTTTGTGCGGTATTGTCTCAATTCTCTATTATAATACAAAACCGACTTTTTTGCAAGTAGGCGAAAAAGCGTTTTTTCGTGAACCTTTTTGGACAATACCGCAAAAAACCGGCTGCCGCAGTATTTTCCCTGCGACAGCCGGTTTTAGGGCAATACCGCACAAAGAGCGTCTGACGACTTTGTGCGGTACTGCCTTAGAAATTATTCAATATTATTCCGGACGAGTACCGGTGTTGACATCTGCCGGCATGCTTTCGATTTCCGGTTTTGCATCCAGATGCAGCTTCTTGGCAACGTAAGGATTGTGGTTGATCTGGTACAGATCCGATTCCATTGCCATAACTTCCTTGATCTGATACGCCTTGAACATCGGTCGCTTCATCACACACTTGATCCAGATTACAGCGTAGACGGACAAAATCGCAACAGTAATCACGAAAATCAAATAGATCCGCTTTTTGACTTCCCAGCTGGAGTCAATATTGTAGATCATAAAGCCGTTGCCGATAATACCGATGATCGGAATCAGCGGGCCAAAGGGCAGCTTGAAAGTTCTGGGGGCTTTCGGCAGACGCTTCCGAAGAATCAGCACATCAAAATGCAGAATGATGTAGGAGAAGATCCAGAAAGTACAGCCCGTCAGAATCAGGAATGTCAGCTGATCGCTGGTGGAAAGTCCGGTGATGTTGATGAGAATCATTGCCGCAGCCACCAGCAGCAGTCCTACATAAGGTGTTCCACGCTTGTTCTTCCGCATAAAAACAGAAGGCAGCAGCTGGATCTTTGCCATACCAGAACAAATCTGTGCAATGGAAAACATCGCCGTGTTCAGCGTGCTGATTACAGCCAGCAGGGAAATCACCGTCATCCAGATCGTACCGACCTTGCCGTACAGCAGTGAACCGTACAGGATATGCGGCACAGTGCTTACACCCAGTTCGTCCCATGGGGTGTAGTGGCTGAAACCAATGACCATGAAGATCTGCATCACCAGAATGGCAACCAGACTGATGACCATGCCCAGCGGCACTTTTTTCCGCGGGTTCTTCACCTGTGTGGAAATCGGCACGATAAACTCTACCCCGATAAACAGGAAGAATGCCAGTCCCAGCAGAGAGAACACATCACCGGGCTTTGAGGAAAGCACTGCCGGCTGTTCCACGACCTGACCGGTGCCAAGCTTGATCGTTCCCATAATGCCCAGAAACAGCAGCGAACCGATCAGCCCGTATGCCACAATGTTCTGCACCTTGGCGAACATATCCACGCCGAACAGGTTCAGTCCCAACAGAATCAGGATCAGCACAATGGAATACACAGATCCCGGTATCGGCACACCTGTCAGCACATTGCTCAAGGTATTGCCGAACATTGCCGCTTCGGAACTGCCCATGATCGTCTGACATGTCAGATAACCGCCCACGGTAATGACAATGGACACAAACGGTCCGAAACATGCCAGCGTATACTGTGCCATGCCGCCGGTCAAGTTCGGCATCAGGGCATTCAGTTCACAAATTGAAAATGCCGTCAGAATGTTAAAGGCACAGGCAATTGCCATTGTAATGATAAACGGCAGACCAATGGTCGATGCTCCCTGCCCGATAGAAAGCAGACAGCTTGTGGCGATAATCAGTCCCACACCGGTTGCCACAATACTGGGCAGCCCCAACTTTTTCTCTTGCATTACGCTCAACTCTTTTCAAACACTTATTTAGGAAACACTGAATAAAGCTTGTGCGTAAAATGCGTAGTCAGATTTTTCGGCAGATTGCCCAGAAATTCCGCAGGCAGACTGTATGTCTGGCAAGGGATTTCTGGGCAATATGACGGAAAATCTGCAAGCAGATTGCGTGCAAAGCCGTCAGGCGGGCTTTATGCAGCGTTTCCCCTAATTTTCCTGAAATAGAGAGCCGCTGTGCAGTTGTGCATGGCGGTTTTTTGTTGCACGTGTAATAAAATGGAATTTGTTTTATTGCAGAACACTTGACTTTGCAAACAAATTCCGTTATAATAAAAGACAGGCTTTTGTGCATCTTGACTTGCGAAAAGCCGTTCCCAGCGGACTGGGATTCCCAAAACAGATTGGAAGGTTAACATGCATACAGAATTTTTAATGGGAAATGCTGCGATTGCCATGGGTGCCATTGCGGCAGGTCTGAACGTGGTTTCCGGCTATCCCGGAACGCCGTCTACCGAGGTGCTGGAAACGACTGCCAAGCACAATGACGGCAGCATTTATGTGGAGTGGTCCACAAACGAAAAAGCGGCAATGGAACTGGCTGCCGGTGCGGCGTACTGCGGTGCACGAACCATGGTGACCATGAAGCAGGTGGGGCTGAACGTGGCTTCTGATCCGCTGATGAGTTTGGCATATATTGGTGTCAAAGGCGGCATGGTGATACTGGTGGCAGACGATCCCGGGCCGATCTCCTCGCAGACCGAACAGGATACGCGGCGGTTTGCGGCGTTCTCCAAGCTGCCCTGCTTCGACCCCTCCGGCGTGCAGGAAGCCTATGACATGATTCAGGAGGCGTTTGCCTATTCGGAGCGTTACCACACACCGGTGCTGTTCCGCCCGACGACCAGAGTCTGTCATGGCTACGCTTCGATCACGGTGAAAGATGCGGCAGAATATCAGGTCAACTCGCCGGAGGGGTTTGTGAAAGACTCCTCCAAGTGGGTGATTTTTCCCAAGCTGTCCTATCAGAATCATATTCGTATGGAAAAGCGGAATACCGAACTGCAAAGTGTCTTTTCCGACTATCCCCGCAACCGGATCTATCCGGAAACAGATACCGCATGTCAGAAGGGCATTGCCACCCATGGCATCAGCTTTTCCTATACCATGGAAGCCCTGCACGGCAAAGCTGCACCGCGGCTGCTGAAAGTGGCAACACCGTTCCCGTTTCCGGAACAGCTGGCAGTGGAGTTTTTGCAGGGGCTGGACGAGGTGCTGTGTCTGGAGGAGCTGGATCCTGTCATTGAACAGGAACTGGTGTACCTCTGCGGCAAGTACCACCTGCCCACCCGTATCCGCGGCAAGCTGACAGAGGACGTGGCTCTTGCCGGAGAGAATTCCTGCGACAGCGTGGCGGCAGATTTGGCAGCCTTTCTGGGCTGGCAGCCGCCGGAGCAGAACACAGCAGACCAGCCGCCGGAACTGCCGGTACGTCCGCCGGTGCTCTGTGCCGGCTGTCCGCACAGAGCCTCGTTCTTTGCCGTAAAAGAAGCGATGAAAGGCAAAAAGAGCGTATTCTGCGGGGACATTGGCTGTTATACGCTGGGCAACGCCATGCCGCTGGACATGGTGGATACCTGTCTGTGCATGGGTGCCGGTGTCAACATGACGCAGGGCATTGGAAAAATCGAACCGGATACCACTTGTTTTGCTTTCGTGGGGGATTCCACATTTTTTGCGTCGGCAATTACCGGCATGGTCAACGCAGTATACAATCAGGCAAATATGACGCTGGTGGTGCTGGACAATTCCACCACAGCAATGACCGGACATCAGCCTCACCCCGGCACCGGAAAAACCATGATGGGGCAAGTGGTGGACAAGGTGAGCATCGAGGACACGCTCCACGGCATCGGTGTGAAAACCGTAGAAACCGTAAACCCGCTGCATTTGCAGGAGGCAATTGACTGCGTAAAGCGGGTGGCTGTGCAGGACGGTGTAAAGGCGATCATCTTCAAGTCGCCCTGTGCCGTACTCATCAAGTCCGGCAAACCGGCACAGATCGAAGAGAGCAAATGTATACAGTGTAAGAAATGTATCCGGACACTGGGCTGTCCGGCGATCATGCTACAGGACGGCAAGGTGCAGATCGAACAGGCACTTTGTACCGGCTGCGGACTGTGTGCACAGGTCTGCCCCACTGCGGCAATAGGAGGTGCTTGTCATGCGTAAGAATATCATTCTCTGCGGTGTCGGGGGACAGGGCATTGTCCTGACTTCCAAACTGCTGGCAGCGGCGGCAATGGCAAAGGGCATTCCGGTAATGAGTGCGGAAACCATTGGCATGGCACAAAAGGGCGGCAGCGTGTTCAGCTTTCTCCGCATGGGAGAGGAGCTGTACAGCCCCATGTTCCCCAAGGGCACAGCAGATCTTCTGATCGGCTTTGAGCCGGCGGAAGCTGTCCGCATGCTGCCTTATCTGAAATCGGAGGGAACAGTTGTTCTCAACACGCACCCGATTCAGCCGGTAACAGCAACGCTGGGCGGCGGTGCCTATGATGCCGCGGCAATGATTGCCTATTTGCAGAAGCATGCCGGCAATCTGACGATGCTGGACGGCGATGCTGCCTGCCGGAAGATCGGTTCCCCGAAAGTGCTGAACATGGTCATGCTGGGAGCCGTACTCCGCAGCGGGGTACTGCCTTTGACATTGGAAGAAGTGACGGAAACCATGGAACGTACTGTAAAGCCGCAGTTTCGGGAATTGAACCGGAAAGCACTGCATATTGAAGAATAAGAGGTTTTGACAATGAAGATTACACAAACACAGTTGGAACAGGTCAACGATCGCATGCAGGCGTTGATACGCTCAAACAGCTTTTACGGCAAAAAGCTGGAAGCTGCCGGCATGACAGAAGTGCACACGCCGGAGGAATTCGCGAAGCTGCCGTTTTCGGAAAAGAAAGATTTGCGGGATGCGTATCCGCTGGGACTGATGGCAGTACCGGAAGAAGAAATCGTCCGGATCCACTCGTCCTCCGGTACTACGGGCACACCAGTCATTATCCCGTATACCGCCAAGGACGTAGACGACTGGGCAATCCAGTTCAAGCGTTGTTATGAAACTGCCGGCATCACCAAAAAAGACCGGATTCAGATCACACCGGGCTACGGTCTGTGGACAGCCGGTATTGGTTTCCAGAACGGTGCGGAAAAGCTTGGAGCAATGGTCATTCCCATGGGACCGGGCAACACCGAGAAGCAGCTGCAAATGATGATGGATATGGAGAGCACCGTGCTGTGTTCCACATCTTCTTATGCGTTACTGCTGGCGGAGGAAATTGGCAAGCGTGGCATCAGGGACAAGATTCATCTGAAAAAGGGTGTTATCGGTTCGGAGCGTTGGAGTCAGAAAATGCGTGACCGGATTTCCGGCGAACTGGGCATTGAACTGTATGACATTTACGGTCTGACAGAAATCTATGGTCCGGGCATCGGCATCAGCTGCAAGGAAAACTGCGGTATGCACTACTGGAACGACTATATCTATCTGGAGATCATCGATCCGGTCACCGGCGAAAATCTGCCGGACGGCGAGGTCGGCGAAATCGTCATCACAACATTGGTCAAGCAGGGTGCACCGCTGATTCGCTATCGTACACACGATCTGTCCCGCATCATTCCGGGCACCTGTGCCTGCGGCAGCAAGTTCCCGCGTATCGACATCATTATGGGCAGAACCGACGACATGATGAAGATCAAGGGCGTAAACGTATTCCCCAGCCAGATCGAGGAGATTCTGAGCACATTTGATGAAATTTCCAGCGAGTACCAGATTCGCATCTCTCATCTGGACGGCAAGGACACCATGCGAATCTATGTGGAATCCACCGGTGATGTGGACTTCGCAGACTTGAGCCGCCGCATTGCAGAGCAGGTCAAGAGCCGTATCGGCTTCACACCGATCGTCAAAGTGGTAGAAGTTGGCGTACTGCCCCGCAGCACCAAAAAGACTGCCCGTGTCATTGACGAACGGTTTAATTGAGGCAACACCGTACAAGGCTGTCATATTGTAAAACTGTAGAACGTGTTCCCACAAAATGATTGTACGGAAAATCGTGCATTGCATCTTTGCGGGAACACGTTTTTGCTGTTCGAAAAAAGCAAAATGTTGTAAATTCTTTTTGAACAGACAGTCACCTGTCCGATATGAAGTGTATGATAGAGTATGTAAGGAGAATCCCATGCAGCGAGTACATAGCTGCGGCAGACGACTTGCAGGAATATCGGAAATACCGGAGCATTCCGGACGGAAAGGTGAGGAATATGGCAAAGTACACACTTTTGAAAACGGCAAAAAAATGCGTGTTGTGCCGTCATTGGAACGGTGCAATGGGCAGCACAATGATCCAGATGAAAACGAAGGACTATTTCCAGGTGGAAATGACAGAAAAGCAGACCTGCTACCAGACTGCAAGAACGACACAGGCGTTGAACTCCTGTTCCAAATTTGAACCCAGATACTAAGAGAAACGCTATATAAAGGATTTATGTGTGAATGCGGAATGTGCCCTGTGGCATGTTCCGTATTTTTTTTGCAAAAAACACTTGACAAACGGTTTGAGTTATGCTATACTAGCTATTGTTAGTGAAAACTAACTACACAGAGCAGGAAAAAGCTCTGTTTTTTCGGGAAAGTAGTTAGCTTTTTCTAACTCTTGTATATTTCCTGAAGTATACAAAACGTACAGCATTGCAAATCAGAGGTGAAACCATGTCCGAAAGAGAGTGCAGAACATTCGAAAAAAAGCTTGCCCATTTTACGGCACCGACACTGCTGGGCATCAAGTGTGCCAGTCTGGTGTCCTTGTCCCGAGAGGAATTTGACATTCCGGCGTATGCGGCAGCGTTTAATGCACAGGCAGTCCGCGGGGGATTGCAGATGCAGATTATGTGCCGCTGTCAGAAGCGGCAGCTGGTACTGCTGTATCGCCCGAAGCTGCTGCAAAAACGGCTGGAACAGCCGGAAATCCGGCGTTTTCTGCTGCGGTATGGTTACACCGCTGATATGGATCTGGCGGCATGTCTGATGCGGTTGCAGAACCGCATTGCGGAGAAGCCGGAATTTCCCCATGAGATCGGAATTTTTCTGGGGTACCCTTTGGAAGATGTGGACGGCTTTATCACGCATCAGGGGGAGAACTGCAAGCTGTGCGGTTGTTGGAAGGTGTACGGAAACGTGGAACAGGCACGCCGGACATTTGCCAGCTATGAGAAGTGCAGAGTATTTCTCTGTGCAAAGTTGAGTAAGGGCTGTAATATTTTGCAGGCTCTGAAAATATCATAAAGGTAATATTGCAAAAGCTTTGCAATGTCACCGGTTGCCGGCGAAAGTCAGCAGAATTTTTAGGAGGAAAAAAGCATGAAAGCAGCAGTAATTTATTGGAGTGGCACAGGCAATACCGAACAGATGGCACAGGCAATTGCAGATGCAGCAGGTGCAGAACTGTTCGCAGTATCTGACTTCAGCGGCAGCGTTGCAGACTATGACCGTATCGCATTTGGCTGTTCTGCAATGGGCGACGAGGTTCTGGAAGAAGACGAATTCGAACCGTTCTTCGCTTCGATCGAAGGCGACCTGTCCGGAAAGACCATCGCTCTGTTTGGCTCCTATGGCTGGGGCGATGGCGAGTGGATGCGCAGCTGGGAGAAGGACTGCGACGACGCGGGCATCAACCGGGTGTGCGACAGCATCACCTGCTGCGAGGCCCCGGACGACGATGTGCTGGCAGCCTGCCAGGCCATGGGCCGCAAGCTGGCGGAGTAAAAGCCCCATGAAGCTCCGGCGGATGCTGCGCAGGAAGCTCCTGTTCTGGGCCGCCGTGGCCGCCCTGACCCTACTGGCCGCCGTTTATCAGGAATATATTTGACTGCAATCAGCCCCCGGCTTTCGCCGGGGGCTGTTCTGCTTGCCGAAAGCGCGGTTGATGCTTTTCCCTCTCAGTCGGCTGCGCCGACAGCTCTCCCAAAGGGAGAGCCAGGACTGACGAAAAATGCAGAAATCCCCCGCCCCGGCCCGCTGAGGGCAGCGGACCCTACGAAATGTCTGCCGATGATGGCAGCACCGTCGTGCCTGTTCGGCTGGCGGCTTTTCTGAAAAGCAAAAAAACTCCCCTCCGGTGTGAGCCGGAGGGGAGCATTTTGCTTACAGATGGTTCACATAGCTGTCGTTGACGCTGACGGTGCGGCCGATCTCGGAGGATTTGATGCTGCCGAAGATGGCCCGCATGGTGGACAGGGCCTCCTTGCCGGAGACCTCCGGCTCCCGGTCATGCTCCAGGGCGTCCACAAACTCGTCGATGACGCCGGAATTGGTCTCCGGCGGGATGTTGTAGGTGGTGCTGGTGCCGTCCAGGTTCCGGACCTCGATGGGGGCGGCGGGATTGTTGTTGTTATAGATCAGCATGATGCCCTTGGTGCCGTACAGGCAGGTGGACTGGCACTCGTGGCCGTACACCGTCCAGCTGGCGGCCAGGGTGCCCACTGCGCCGCCGCTCATGCGCAGGATACACAGGGCATTGTCGTCCACGGTGATGGGCGCGCCGGTGGCGGTGTGCTTGTTCAGGGTCATGACCTTGGCGGTGGTCTCGATGACCTTCTGACCGGTGAGGTATTGCAGCAGGTCCACCTTGTGGATGCCCAGGTCCGACAGAGCGCCCATGGCGGCCTTCTGCTTGTCGAAGAACCAGGTGCTCCCGGCCTCCATGGACCAGTTCTCCGGGCCGGCGTTGCCCATGGTGGCCCGGAAGGTGATGATGTCGCCGATGATGCCGCCGTCCAGCAGCTCCTTGGCCTTGCGGTGGACGGGGTCGAAGCGCATGTTGTGGCCGATCATCAGGTGCTTGCCGTTGCGCTCGGCGGCGGCCACCATGGACTCGCACTCCGCCAGGGTCACGGCCATGGGCTTTTCGCACAGGACGTGCTTCCCGGCGTACAGGGCGTAGGTGGTGATCTCCGCATGGCTGCGGTTCTCCACGCAGATGGACACGGCGTCGATGCTGGGGTCGTTGAGCAGGTCAAAATAGGAATCGTAGACCTTGCCGCCGTATTGGGCGGCCATCTCCTGGGCACGCTGGGTGTTCAAATCGTAGTAGCCCGCCAGCTCCACATGGGGGTTGGCGGCATATTCCGGCAGATGGCGCACCTGCGCGATCTTGCCGCAGCCGATGATACCGATTCTGATCATAATGATTCCTCCTATCCGTAATAAGCCGGCTTTCCCTCACCGGCGGGCGTTCAAGGACATTATAGCAAATTTTTTCACAATATGGAACACTTTTTTTATCCCGCTGCCGGGATTTTTTCCGAAATTCCCGGGCGGCGGCGGCAAACGGGTTGCAATCGGCGGCAAAAGGCGGTAAACTGTTAGGTGCTCCGAAAGAAAGGAGGAGACAGATATGGTATCTATTGTTGAGGTGACCACCAAGGCGCAGCTGCGCCGGTTTGTGGAATATCCCATGGAATTATACAAGGACGTGCCCCAGTACATCCCGGGCACCTATGACGACGACCTGGAGGACTGGGACAGGAAAAAGAACCCCGCCTTCGAATATTGCCAGGCCCGGTGCTGGCTGGCCATGCGGGACGGGGAGATCGTGGGCCGCATCGGCGCCATCCTCAGCCGCAAGGCCAACGAGAAGTGGCACACCAACCGCCTGCGCTTTACCCAGGTGGACTTCATCGACGACTACCAGGTGTCCCGGGCGCTGTTTGCCACGGTGGAGGACTGGGCCCGGCAGCTGGGCTGCACCCAGATCCACGGGCCCCTGGGCTTCACGGACCTAGACCGGGAGGGCCTGCTGGTGGAGGGCTTTGACCGCCGCAGCTGTTTCTTTACTTACTATAACCACCCCTATTACAAGGATCATCTGGAGGCCCTGGGCTATGCCAAGGACGTGGACTGGATCGAGGAGCTGATCACCGCCCCCACCGACGAGGCGGTGCTGCAGCGGTGGGAAAAGCTCAGCAATTATGTGCTCAAGCGGCAGAAGCTCCATGTGAAGAAGGCCCGGACCCGGCTGGACTATCCCGGCCTGGTGCGGCAGGTGTTCCAGCTGGTGAACACGGCCTATTCCCCGCTGTATGGCACGGTGGATCTGTCCGAGGCACAGATCAAGCGCTATGCCGGGAAGTTTGCCCCACTGATCAACCCACAGCTCACCTGCTTCGTTATGAACGAGGAAAACGAGATGGTGGCCTTCGGCGTGGCGGCTCCCAGCATCGCCGAGGCCCTGCGCAAGCACAAGGGCAGGCTCTTCCCCACCGGATGGGTGGATCTGCTGAAGGCCTTCCGGAAGAACGACACCGTGGACCTGCTGCTGATCGCCGTGCGGCCGGACCTGCAGAGCAAGGGCGTTAACGCCGTGGTCATCAGCCAGGTGATGCGGGGTGCCTTTGACATGGGCATCCGCTGGGCCGAGACCGGCCCCATGCTGGAGATGAACCAGAAGGTCCAAACCCAGTGGCAGGGCTTCCCCCTGGAGCAGCACAAGCGCCGCCGGTGCTTCATCAAGGACCTGGCCCCGGCGGCCCAGCAGGCCGCCCCCAAGGAAATGGCCGGGGTATAACACATTACCTGGGATGGGAGGAACATCATATGATTCGCATTGGAATTGATCTGGGCGGCACCAACATCGCCGTGGGCACGGTGGACGACGGCCACGCCATCGTCTCCCGGGTCAGCGTGCCCACCCTGGCCCGCCGTCCGGCGGCGGAGGTGGTGGGGGATATGGGCGACGCCGTGGAGGCGGCTTTGGCCAAGGCCGGGCTGTCCATCGGCGACTGCTGCAGCATCGGCATCGGCTCGCCGGGTACCTGCAACTCCGCTGCGGGGGTAGTGGAGCGGGCCTATAACCTGGGCTGGGACCACGTTCCCGTGTGCCGGATGCTGGAGGAGCGGTTCCATGTGCCCTGCCGCCTCAGCAACGACGCCAACTGCGCGGCTCTTGCCGAGCAGGTGGCCGGGGCGGCGGTGGGCCACGACAACGTGGTGCTCATCACCCTGGGCACCGGCGTAGGCGGCGGCATCATCATCGGCGGGAAAATTTATGACGGTATGCGGGGGGCCGGGGCCGAGCTGGGCCACACCCTGCTGGTGCTGGACGGCGAGCCCTGCACCTGCGGCCGCCGGGGCTGCTGGGAGGCGTATTCCTCCGCTACGGCCCTGATCCGTCAGGCCCGGCAGGCGGCAGCGGAGCATCCGGAGTCCCTGCTGGCGGGGGCGGAGGAGATCACCGGAAAGACCGTGTTTGACGCGGCGGACCGGGGAGACGAGACCGCCAACGCCGTGGTGGACCGCTTCTGCGACTATCTGGGGGCGGGAGTGACCAACATCGTCAACGCCCTGGCTCCGGAGGTGATCCTCATCGGCGGCGGCATCAGCCGACAGGGGGAGCGCCTGCTGGCCCCGGTGCGCCGGTATGTGGAGAAAAACTGCTTCGGCGGTAAGGATGGGGCCATCCCCATCATCGCCGCGGCCCGGCTGGGCAACGACGCCGGTATCATCGGCGCTGCCGCCCTGTAAAGTATGAAAAAAGACAGACAGCGAGGCTGTGAGGCCCGCTGCCTGTCTTTTTTATCGGATTTTTTCCAGGCGCTGCTGGCGGTCCATGTCCCGCAGGACCCCCAGCACCAGGGGCACCGTCAGGGCGAAGGCGCACACGTCCGACACCGGCTGGGCCAGCTGCACCCCCAGCTCCCCCCAGATATGGGGCAGGGCCAGCACCGCCGGGATGAAGAACAGCCCCTGCCGGGCTACCGCCAGCACCGAGGCCTGCCAAACCTTGTTGATGGTCTGGGTCAGCATGCTGGAGATGACGATGACGCCGCACAGCGGGAAGGCCAGGCACTGCAGGCGCAGGGCCCGGGCTCCGAAGGCGATGACCTCCGGGTCGTTGCGGAACACGGCGATGATCTGGGGAGCCAGGACCAGGCCCAGAACCGAAACCGCCGTCAGGAACACCGTGGACCACTTGACGCAGAAGCGGAAGCCCTCCTTCACCCGGTGATACAGCCCCGCGCCATAGTTGAAGCCGCACACCGGCTGGAATCCCTGGCCGAAGCCGATCAGGGCGGACTGGGCCAGCATCATGGCCCGGCTTACCACGCTCATGGCGGCAATGGCCGCGTCGCCGTACAGTCCGGCGCTGCGGTTGAGGCAGATGGTGGCGATGCTGGCCAGCCCCTGGCGGCACAGGGAGGGCAGACCGCCCTTGCCGATCTCCAGGAACAGGTCCCGGCGGAAGCACACGTTTTTCAGCCGAATCCGCAGGTTGCCGCCCCGGGCGCAGCCCAGAAGCAGCATGCAGAAGGAGGCCAGCTGGCTGAGGATGGTGGCCAGAGCCGCTCCGGCCACCCCCATGTTCAGCCCGAAGATCAAGAGCGGGTCCAGCCCCACGTTCAGCACCGCCCCGGCGGCGATGCCCACCATGCCGTAGGCGGCGCTGCCCTGAAAGCGCAGCTGGTTGTTCAGCACGAAGGACGCCGTCATATACGGGGCTCCCAGCAGGATGATCCGCAGATAGCTGCGGGCGTAGGGGAGGATGGTGTCCGTGGAGCCCAGCAGCCGGGCCAGAGGCGTCAGGAAAATCTGGCCCAGCGCCAGAATGACACACCCGGCCAGAAAGGCCAGGGTCACGCCGGTGGCGGCCATTTTTTCGGCGTCGGCGGTTTCATGGCGGCCCAGCTGGCGGGAGATATAGTTGCCGGAGCCGTGGCCGAAGAAGAAGCCCACCGCCTGGATCACCGCCATCAGGGAGAACACCACGCCTACCGCGCCGGTGGCGCTGTTGCTGTGGAGCTGGCCCACGAAATAGGTGTCCACCATGTTATAGCAGGCGGTGACCATCATGCTGATGATGGTGGGGACTGCCATTTTGCACACCAGATGGCCCACCGGCCGGCCGGTAAGCTCCTGGAATTTTGCTTCCTGTTTGTCGTTCACGTTTTACCTCCGCAGGCGGATGCCGCATCCGCCCGAAAATTTCAGCCGGGGCGGGGCACAGCGGCCCCGCCCCGTTGGTCAGATCAAATGGGCGATTATTCCACCACGGGCAGCGCCTTCACCACGGCGGCGCACCGGGGGCACAGGGTGTCGTGCCCGGCCACGGTGCCCACGCTGGTGAGCACCTTCCAGCAGCGGGCGCACTTGACGCCCTGGGCGGGGGCCACGGTGACGGACAGGGCATCGCCCACGGTCACCCGTACCTGGGACACGATCAGCAGGTCCGCCAGGGTATCGGCGTCCATGTCCGCCAGGAAAGCGTCCTCGGCGGGAACGGTGACGTCCACCTCCGCCTCCAGGCTCTTGCCGATGGTCTTGTCGGCCCGGGCCTGCTCCAGCGCGCCGTTGACGGCGCTGCGGACGGCGGCGATGCGGGCCCAGCGGTCCATGGCGTCCTCCGGCAGGGCGTAGTCCTCGTAGGGCTGCACCATGCAGTTGAACAGGACGCTGCGGCCGTCGTCGGCCTGCCGGTGGGGCATGGCCAGCCAGATCTCCTCGCAGGTGAAGGCCAGGATCGGCGCGAACATCCGGGTCATGGCGTCCAGGATCAGGAACAGGGCGGTCTGGGCGCTGCGGCGGCTGGCGCTGTGCTCACCGTCGCAGTACAGGCGGTCCTTGATGATGTCGAAATAGAAGGAGCTCAGGTCCACCACGCAGAAGTCGTTGATGGCGTGGGACACGGCGTGGAACTCGTAGGCGTCGTAGCTGTCGAACACCCGGCGGATCAGGCTGTTGAGCCGGGTGACGGCCCAGCGGTCCAGCTCCTGCATATCGGCGGCGGCCACCAGCTGCTCCGGATCGAAGCCCGTCAGGTTGTCCAGGCAGAACTTGGCGGTGTTGCGGAACTTCAGATAATTCTGACTCAGCTGCTTGAAGATGTCGTCGGAGCAGCGGACGTCCACATGATAGTCGGAGGAGCCGGCCCACAGGCGCAGCAGGTCAGCGCCGTACTTGTTGAAGATCTCGGCGGGGTCCATGCCGTTGCCCAGGGACTTGTGCATGGCGCGGCCCTGGCCGTCCACGGTCCAGCCGTGGGTCAGGCACTCCTTGAAGGGCGCGCCCCGGCCCAGAGCGCCCACGGCCACCAGCAGGGAGCTCTGGAACCAGCCGCGATACTGGTCCAGACCCTCGATATACATGGTGGCAGGCCAGAAGCCCTGGTCCCGCTCCATGGCGGCGTAGTGGGTGGAGCCGGAGTCGAACCAGCCGTCCAGCGTGTCGCTCTCCTGCTCAAAGCCGGCGGACTTGCCGCAGTGGGGGCAGGTGAAGCCCTTGGGCAGGATGTCGGCGGCATCCATATCGAACCAGGCATTGGAGCCCTTCTCCTCAAACAGGCTGGCCACGGCCTCGACGCTCTCCTCGGTGCAGACGGGCTTGCCGCAGTCCTTGCAGTAGAACACGGGGATGGGCAGGCCCCAGCGGCGCTGGCGGCTGATGCACCAGTCGGTGCGCTCCAGGACCATGGACCGCAGGCGGTCCTTGCCCCAGGAGGGGACCCAGCGGACGTCCTCGCAGGCGGCGATGGCGTCGTCCTTGAAGGACTCCACGGAGCAGAACCACTGGGGAGTGGCCCGGAAGATGATGGGCTTCTTGCAGCGCCAGCAGTGGGGATAGCTGTGGACGATCTCCTGGCTGGCAAACAGGGAACCGGCCTCCTTCATATCCTGGAGGATCACGGGGTTGGATTCCTCGGTCTTCATGCCGGCGTACTTGCCGGCGTAGTCCGTGTGGCGGCCCTGGTCGTCCACGGGGACCACCATGTCCATGCCATAGCGCAGGCAGGTCTGATAGTCGTCGGCGCCGAAGCCGGGGGCGGTGTGGACGCAGCCGGTACCGGAGTCCATGGTGACGTAGTCCGCCAGCACCAGGCGGCTGGTCTTGGGCAGGAAGGGATGGCTGGCCAGCATATTCTCATAGAAGGAGCCGGGGTGGGTCTCCACGATCTCATAGCTGTCGAAGCCGCCGATGCCCATGACCTTCTCCGTCAGGGCCTCGGCCATGATATACAGCTCGCCGTTGGGGGCCTTCACCACGGCGTAGCTCTCGTCAGGGTGCAGGGCGATGGCCAGGTTGCCGGGCAGGGTCCAGATGGTGGTGGTCCAGATGACGAAGCTCAGCTTGCTCTTGTCCAGGTGGGAGAGCTTGCCCAGGTCGTCGTTCATGGGGAACTTCACATACACCGTGGTGCAGGGGTCGTCCTGATACTCGATCTCGGCCTCAGCCAAAGCCGTCTCATCGTGGGGGCACC
>ERZ772872.2471-NODE-2471-length-15012-cov-66.853246_pt1 | contig 15012 bp, 17 predicted proteins | sample MGYA00512132_ERZ772872 | MGnify/ENA primary metagenome ERZ772872 (study PRJEB29015, sample SAMEA2737724) | human gut metagenome | biome: human gut; feature: human-associated habitat; material: faeces | place: China | collected 2012 ...
ATTGATGATGTACCGGAGAGATGGCGCGAAAAGGTGCGAGCAGAAATTGAAAAGGTAGAAGGAGGAACAGGAAAATGAAGCAGATGATATGTACAGTAGCCGGATTATTTGGATCAACAATTGCAGCAGTATTTGGAGGATGGGATTCCGGACTAGCCACGCTTGTAATTTTTATGATCGCAGACTACATTACAGGACTGATTGTGGCTGGAGTATTCCACACGAGCACAAAAACAGGCACAGGAGCGCTGGAAAGCCGTGCAGGATGGAAAGGGCTGTGTCGAAAATGCATGACGCTCTTGTATGTACTTATTGCGTATCGATTAGATATACTGATCGGAAAGCATTATATCAGGGACGCGGTAATTATTGCATTTACAATTAATGAGCTTATATCTTTAACGGAAAATGCAGGATTGATGGGGATTCCAATGCCACAAGTTATAAAAAATGCAATAGACATTTTACAAAAGAAAGGTGAAAAAAATGAGAGATAAAAAACTTTTGCATCCAGAACTGCAGGCAAAAATTGCACTGTTAGAAAAAGATCTGGAAAAAGAAAATATAAAGATCGGCTGGGCGGAAACATTAAGGACCAAGGCGGAACAGGACAACCTGTACGCAAAAGGACGAAGCAAACCAGGACCAAAGGTAACGAACGCACCGGGAGATTCGTATAGATCCATGCATCAGTGGGGAATTGCAGCAGATTTTTATTTGATAATGGATATTGATGGAGACGGGCAGACCAAAGACGATGCGTACAACAATGCGAAAAAGACATTTAATAGTGTCGGACAAGTTGCCAAAAAACTCGGCTTAGAGTGGGGCGGAGACTGGAGATCTATTAAAGATCTGCCACATCTGCAGCTTTCGCAGTGGGGCAGCACACCAACAAAATTGATCGCAACCTACGGAACACCGAAAAAATTTATGAAATCGGCAACATGGGAAACATCTTCCGGAAAGAAAGCGGCTGGAAATGCATCTAAGGCGCAGAAGAACACGGACAAGGCGGCAACGAGGATCGAGTCTGCAAAGAGTTTTAACAAGGAATATGCTGGTACATATAAGGTAAAAGATAATTGCAACCTTATGGCAGGTGCAGGAACCGGAGTCGTAGCGGCTATTAAGAAAGATACTACCGTACAGTGCTACGGATATTACACTGCCAAGGGAAGAAAGATTTATCTGTTTGTGCAATGCGGAAAGAAAACAGGATTTTTAAATAAAAATGATCTTAAATAGTAGGAGGAAGAGAAAATGCTGTATTACTTAGGAAAAGAAGGAAATGCATTTAAAAAAGAAGAATGCAAAAAATATAAGACAAAGGATGGAGCATTAAAAGCAATGGCTAAGGCAGAAGGAACTTGCGTATGGGATGCGGAAGGAAATCTGATTAACGGGAATTCAGAGGCAGGAACAGAACCGGAGAAGCAGTCAGAGCAGGAGGAAGAACCGGAGGCAGAGACAGAACCAGGGCAGCAGTCAGAGCAGGAGGAAGAACCGGAGGCAGAGACAGAACCAGGGCAGCAGTCAGAGCAGGAGGCAGAACCAGAACCAGAACCGGAGGCAGAGACAGAACCGGAGACAGAAACGGAATCGGAGCAACAGTCAGAACCAGAAGAAAGCACAGAGCCGGAAGTGATTATCCCGCAAGGAAAAATGAAAGTAACAGTAATCTGTGACGGATCTTTAAATATTCATAGGACACCAGAATGGGGAGAGAGTAACATCTGTGGTCGGGCAACTAGAGGGCAGACGTATTACATCAAAGAAATTCATATGGTAGATGGGAAAAAAATGGTAAGAACCGTAGGAGATCTGTATTTATCTGGAGAAACAGAATTCGTGCAGTTCGAGCAGCTGTAATTAAAGGCAGGGGACATTGAAAAAGGACGATATCACAAAAGGGTATCGTCCTTATAGTTAATTTAAAGGTGTTTGAATTTTAGCAATTAACGCATCCTGTAAAACCTTGGAATAGTTAATACCATAATTTTCACATGCCGTATTAAGCCACGCAGGGATACTCAAGGTTTTCTTGACTGATTTGTCATTATACGCACGGGCATATTCGTCGAGGTTGACACAAATCAAATTGACAAGTGCTGCATCCTCGTCTTTTTCGACTGCATCAAGAGGAGTCGGAGAGGGAAGAGTATCACCATCACGTAAGGTTGTGAATAAATATTGACCGCAAGCCTCTTGAGCCATTGCAAAAGCGTCTGCAAGGTTATCTCCGTAAGTTGCTAAATCATTTAGGTCGGGAAAAATAACCGAATATCTCCCGTCATCCTCTGGATAAAAAACAGCAGGATAAATATAGTTCATGATAACGCTCCTTTCTTTAATGGGTGGCAGGTCTCATTTAAGACCTGCCTGTTTGAGTATGGAGTTGACAACCTTTTGAGGAATGTCCCCTCGATGATTTGGGATTGTTACTTTTCCCGCTTTAGTCGGATGCTTATATTGATGATGTGAACCTTTTACATCTGACAATTCCCATCCGTCATTGAGGACTATTTTTTCAATTTCTCGAAATCTCATTTGTATTGTTTCCTCCTTACAAATATATAATAACACGTATTTTACGTAATGTCAACAAAATACACGTAAAATACGTAAAAATAACAAAGAATTTTATACCACTAAATTAAAGCTACCGACGGGAAATCTTGATAGTAAAACAAGTAGAGAGATTTTAGATATTTTGAAGTTCACCAATCAGAAATATAAGCAGACGATTCTTCTTGTCACACATGACGAAAAGATAGCACTGCAAGCGAACCGAATTATCACGATCGGAGATGGAAAAATCATAAAAGACGAGGTGATGAAGTAATGAAAATAACAGCACAACTCGCCTTAAGCCAGATGAAAGTGAATAAAAAAAGAACGATTGCAGGAATTTTTGCAATCGCACTTGCAACATCACTTATTACAACTGTAATGTGCTTTGTGACAAGCGCAAATAAGATGCTTACGGATTTCCTTGGTTCGGATTATGGAGAATATGGAGGAGCATATTCGCTCATGCTTGCAATACCGGCGCTGCTTTTAGGTTTTCTTATTGCAGCAATGTCGATTACTGTAATATCCAATATATTTTCTGCTAGTGCCAATAAGCGGATTCAGGAGTTTGGTATTTTAAAATGTGTTGGTGCAACAAGCAGACAGATAAGGGCAAGTGTTATCTATGAGAGTTTATGGCTTAGTCTGACAGCCATCCCGCTTGGACTCATTGCAGGAACTATACTTGGTTATATTAGTGTAAAATTTACAGGACATTTTATTTCCGATATCAATGATGCTGCAAAAGAAATTATTATGAGACCTTTTACTTTTTCCCTGCCCTTTCATATATCTGTGTGGACATATTTGTTTGCAGGTGTATTTTCGTTTTGCATTGTATTATTCTCTGCATACAGACCAGCTAAAAAGGTTGGTAAATTTACTGCGATCCAGTGTGTAAAAGGGATTGGAGCAGGTACAGCTTTGAAAGAGATCCAAGTAAAAGACAGCGTTATCCAAAAAATATTTGGATGTGAGTCTGCAATTGCCTATAAAAACATGAAAAGAAACAAATACGGCTATAAGGCAACGATACGTGCATTGTCACTTGGGATTTTACTTTTTCTGTTAACCGGAGGATTATCCGGTCAGGCAAAGGAATTCCAAGAATGGATAACACCAAAATCAAAAGAAATGAGGGTGGATTATTGCTCCAATTATGATACCGGGGTAAATGCGAAAACAGGGAAAGAAGAGAGAAAAATCAGCCGACCTGTTACATCAGACCAATATAATGAAATCACACAAAAGCTGGAAAAGTACGGGATAGACGTATATGGTGTTGGAGCAGATACTTTTACCTACAATGCGCTATTAGATAAAAATACATTAACAGAGGATATGCTGCAGGTTCCAAAATTTTCTGATGATAATGGGGAAACAAGGACAGAAATCGTGTCCGTTGATGAAAAACTCTATAAAAAACTGTGTGACAGGGCAGGCACAGAATATGGAAGTATCCTTTTGCTGAACACTTACCAATATAATGACAATGGAGAGTATGTGTCGATAAAACCTTTTAAAGATGATGTGACACAGATTTCCCTGATAAACGCAGCCAATGAGAAGAACACACTTACAATTGGAGGTATTTTAGAACAGTCCGATTTAAAGGAATATGGTTTTGGGGAAATGAGACCATATCCGGTCAGAATAGTCGTACCTGATGCGGATGCGAGGTATTTTGACTGGTTTAGTGTGCCATCAGATGAAGATGATTATACAGAATATGCCAGAAGTGTCATGGATGAATATTTTCCGATTGTAGCAGAAGATTCTTATGTAGAGCAAGGATATACCGTGAGAATTGCCCGTACAGATGCTATGATTAAAATGCTCAATATAGCTATAGTGCTTGCTGAAATTGTGATGTATGGTTTTGTTATCCTGCTTGTTCTCATGGGATTTATAAGTGTAATTAGTACGCTGACGACAAATATCAGAATCAGAAGCCGTGAGTTTGCAGTGTTAAAGAGTGTTGGAATGACAAATAAATCACTTTGCAGGATGTTATATAGTGAAAGTATTTTTTGCGTTTTAAATGCACTTGTTCCGGGAGTGATACTTGGAATTGCAATTCCATTTTTAATTAATTTATCCATTCGGAAGGCTTTCCCGGTATTGTATCATATTCCGTGGGCGACATTATTTGGTGGTATATTTGTTTTGATAGGAATTGTGTTTTTTATCACACGAACTGAAATTCATAAGTTAAGAGATAAAAGTATTATTGATGAAATAAGAATGGATATTGTATAAATGTCAATGCTGTTGTGGTACATGTTGTATTCGGCGTAAATGGTATTCATGTTGCGTCTCCTTTAAATCAATAAAAATATAGAAGCATTTCAATCAGTTCACCATGTCGTTTTTATTTTGTGTTATACTGTTTTATAGGATTTTCTTTGTCTTCGCTTCGCTACGGTCGGTGCAAAGCGGACATCCACTGGATGTCCTGCACCCTTGTATTTTCCCTTATCAGAGTCCATAAATCCATATGGGAAGATATAACATAAGGGAAAGTCTAAGGGAAAGCTCACCTGCGATAAACTTAGTGTTTTCAAGGGATTGAGAGATATTTGATAATAAAATATAACAATTATTAAATTCCTTGGAATATATGAAATCTTAATTCCAGTTTATAGGGATGATTCAATGATTATTTTTTGCATGAAAAAGGTGCGAAGCACCTTAGTCCGTTCAGGGGTTCAAATGGTCGCAAAGACAGTAATGGTGTATTCAAGGGGCTGCAGAGAATTTAAAATTGCATATTAGATCAGAAAGAGGGGACAAGCTTATGAACCAGAAAAAATACAGTTTATTATACCCGGATATCAATGCACGATACCGGACCTTAAGTGATGTGACTATGCATGATCTGGGAATGGATCAGCTCTGCAAAAAGCTGTCAGCAAAGGAGCGGGAGCAGAACTACATCCAAAACGTGATGGCGCGTATGTATGCAGATCCGGCGGTGACACAGTACCGTTGTGATATTTTCGAGGATGTCCTTCGACAGAAAAAAATGCGTGATGACCTTATGGAAATACTTGGGCGTATCAGCTTTTTGAAAGATTACGGTAGCTTTAATCGGGAATATGATGAGAGTGCCGGCATTTGATGTGGAGGAAATGAATGAAGAGCAGCAGAAGGCAGAGCACACAGAGGGGAAAGCGTTTTCCATGATCGTGCACATGAAGGGGACAGAGCGCTCCTATCAGATTGAAGTGGCGCCTCCGGAGGGAAAATCCTATGCAAGCGAGATTGCCAAAAAGTACGAGGTTACTTATGAGATGCTGGTGAAATAAGAAAAGTCAAGTTTATAGGAGGATTCCACAATTATTTTTGCATGAAAGAGGTGCGGGGAAAGTGGATCTGTATGACAGGGATGCCGTTATCTGCCGCTAAAACTGCGGCAGATATGGTGACATGTCATAGCTCTTGACAAATGTCACAAATTTGGAGAGCTGGTCGGGCACAAAGACGCCCTTTTTCCAGATAATGCCAAATTTGCTCGTAATCTCCGGGGTAACCGGAATCTCCACGAAGTCCCGCGGGTTGACGGCGATTGACGAGTAGAGGAATGCACCGCAATTACCACCGCGGGCATAATTCAGTACGGTAGCCAATTGGCTGCAATACATACGGACTCTTGGTGTGATGCCGGCGGAACGCAGGCGGGTAGTTACGGTCTGCGTCTGTACCGAATCTGTATTAAACAGGATGATGGATTCATCCTTGAGCATATCTGTAGTAATCTCATGTTTATCTGCATAGCGATGCGTTTTGGAAACGCAGTAGACATAGCGGTCCTCCATCATCACATAGTTGTTATATTTATCCAGATTATAAAAATCCATGTTGACAACTGCAACGTCGATCTGCTCCGCGTCGAGTAGAGTACGGGCTCGAATTGAACCGTATTCAAACAATTGGATCGGAATATTGTACTGCTGTTCAAACAGATCGGTAATCCGTGGGAAAAATACGGTACTGATCATCGGTGGGATACCGATGCGCAGTGGATGTCTGCTTTCCTGCATGCCTGCGAAATCCGCATATAGTTCATGCGTTTGTTTCAAAATATGTTCGGCTTTCTGATAAAACGCCTCGCCGTCATTTGTGAGCGTGATCCGGTTTCTTCCATGTGTAAAAAGTCGAAGATTGAATTCTTTTTCCAGATCCCGGATCGATGTGGAGATCGTCGGCTGTGAGACAAAAAGAGCTTCGGCGGCGCGAGTGATGCTGTGATATCTGCAGACAGCGCAGAAATATTCAAGTTGTGTGAGCGTCATACTGTTTCTCCGTTTCGTTGGATTTTTGATATTTTTAGTATAGGGAAAAACTATGCTGATGTCAATTATATGAAATGTACATTATGCTAAAATTAAGGTAATATAGTATCAACAAAGAGAACTGCGCAGTTATCAAAGAAGTTACCTATGAGGAGGTTCTATGAGTCCAACAACTATAACATTAATTTTTCTGGCATTTGCCGTTGTGATGTTTGTCACAGAAAAAATACCGTTGGCGGTGACATCGATGATTGTGTGTATCGGATTAGTCATCACCGGCGTGCTGAATGTAAATGATGCTTTCAGCGGATTTATCAATAGTAATGTAATACTGTTTGTTGCGATGTTCATCGTCGGAGGAGCGCTGTTCGAAACCGGGATGGCCAATGAAATCGGAAGCTTGGTGACAAAATTTGCCAAGAGTGAGCGAGGATTGATCGTAGCAATCATGGTGATCGTTGGAGTCATGAGTGGATTTTTGTCAAATACAGGAACGGCAGCTGTACTGATTCCGGTTGTGATCGGTATCGCCGCAAAGTCCGGCTACAAGAGATCACGTCTGCTGATGCCGCTCGTCTTTGCCGCAGCGATGGGTGGAAATCTGTCACTGATCGGGGCTCCGGGGAATATGATCGCACAGTCAGCTTTAGAGCCGCTCGGTTTGTCCTTTGGCTTTTTTGAATATGCAGTTGTGGGATTGCCGATTCTGATTGCCGGTATCCTGTTTTATGCGACGATTGGTTTTCGGATACTGCCGAATCACGATACCGAAGAGGACGATTCCATTTTTGATGAAACACAGGATTTTGGCAGTGTGCCGAAATGGAAAAAAGTATTATCACTCGTGATTCTCATCGCGACACTGATGGGGATGATTTTTGAGGAACAGATCGGTGTGAAGCTGTGTATCACAGGCTGTGTGGGTGCACTGCTGCTCATTCTTACCGGTGTGATTTCCGAAAAAGACGCATTGAAATCGATTGATCTGAAAACGATCTTCCTGTTTGGCGGCACGCTTTCACTCGCAAAGGCACTTGAGGTGACAGGAGCGGGAGAATTGATCGCAGACAAGGTAATCGGAGCGCTTGGAGATCATCCGTCGCCGGTATTTTTCACTCTGGTTGTATTCCTGTTGTGCTGTGTGATGACGAATTTCATGTCCAACACAGCAACGACTGCACTGATGGCACCGATTTGTCTATCCATCGCACAGGGAATGGGCGCAGATCCGAGAGCTGTGCTGATGGCATGTGTGATTGGCGGCTCCTGCGCATATGTAACGCCGATCGGTATGCCTGCAAACACGATGGTTGTCGGAGCAGGAAACTATAAGTTTATCGATTATGCAAAGTCGGGATTACCGCTGATTGTGATAGCGACGGTGATCAGTATGATTATTCTGCCGATTGCATTTCCGTTCTATCCGTAATGAGTAACAAGGGATACAGCTATCATAAAAATGTAACCAAAATGCATGGATCATTCGCTGCTTAGCGCCTATGGGCATCATTGACCGGCGCTGGGCAGTACAGAAGATATATATAATTTAGGAGGAAAAAGATATGTCTCATGAAGTACAGGTACAGAAGCTGACCGATATCATGGCTCAGTTTGTAGGATTTACGGCAAAAAAGCTGCCGGATGATGTGATTGCAAAGTTAGAGGAGCTGCGTGCTCAAGAGGACAGTCCGATGGCAACAGTCATTTACGATACGATGTTCCGCAATCAGGAGCTGGCAATCAAGCTGGATCGCCCATCGTGCCAGGATACCGGCGTTTTACAGTTCTGGGTAAAATGCGGAACAAAATTTCCATTGATTGATGATTTGGAGGTGCTGCTGAAGGAAGCAGTCGTGAAAGCAACGTTTGCGACACCGCTGCGCCACAACTCCGTAGAGACTTTTGATGAGTACAATACCGGAAAAAATGTCGGAAAGGGAACCCCTACTGTATGGTGGGACATCGTACCGAATTCCGATCAATGTGAGATCTATACTTATATGGCAGGCGGCGGCTGTACATTGCCCGGCAATGCGACTGTGCTCATGCCGGGTGAAGGCTATGAAGGAGTGACCAAATTTGTCTTAGACCGCATGACTACCTATGGATTAAATGCATGTCCGCCATTGTTAGTCGGCGTCGGTGTTGGTACATCGGTAGAGACTGCGGCACTTAATTCCAAGAAGGCGCTCATGCGTCCGGTAGGCTCTCACAACGATAATGCGAACGCAGCCAAAATGGAAGAATTATTGGAGAACGGTATCAATGCGATCGGACTCGGACCGCAGGGTATGGGTGGAAACTACTCTGTGATGGGTGTCAATATCGAGAATACCGCCCGTCATCCGTCTGCGATCGGTGTTGCTGTAAATGTCGGCTGCTGGAGTCACCGCAGAGGACATATCGTATTTGATAAAGACCTTAATTTTACCGTAGACACACATACAGGCTTTGAGTACAAGGCAGAGAACGAATAAGGAAGGGAGTAAGCAACGATGGCAGTAGAGATGAGAGATGGAAAGAAAATTCTGTTTACACCGATTTCGGCAGAGGATCTGAAGGATATCCATATTGGAGATATTGTATACCTGACAGGCGACATCACAACCTGTCGTGATGTGGCACATCGCCGCGTAGTGGAGGAAGGCAGAGAGATTCCTGTAGATGTGCGTGATGCAGCGATACTACATGCGGGTCCGATCATCCGCCCACTGGGAGATGAGAAATATGAGATGGTATCTGTCGGACCGACCACATCCATGAGAATGGAAAAATTTGAGTATGAATTCGTACAGACAACTGGTGTGCGTGTGATCGTCGGAAAAGGCGGCATGAAGGAAAATACCGAGCGCGCCTGCAAGGATTTTGGTGCGATCCATTGTGTGTTTCCAGCGGGAAATGCCGTTGTGGCAGCAGCTGAGGTTGAGGAGATCGTTGAGGCGCAATGGAAAGATCTGGGGATGCCAGAGACTTTGTGGCATAGCCATGTGAAGGAGTTCGGACCGCTGATCGTATCGATTGATTCATACGGCAGAAACTATTTTGAGGAGAAAAAGGTCGAATACAACAAGAAAAAAGATGAACAGGTAGAACAGATCAGCAAACAGGTCGGATTTATAAAATAGTAAAGACCGGACACATCGAGGATAGAATATGAAAATGACATTGCAAACAATCATGCAGAAAATGACTTCCTATGTGGAACTGGTATTGTCAGAATTTTTGCTGCTGGTGGTCGTTGCGCTGAGCGTGAGGCTCATCGCACAGAGTGTGCCGCAGGTGTGGTCGCAGCAGATAGACGTCATGTACTATCTGGAAAGTGCGATGACGCTGGCGATCGGGATTGAGTTTGTAAAAATGCTCTGTACCCACACATCGGAGACAGTCATAGAGATCCTGTTGTTTGCAATATCCAGACAAATGATTGTGGAACATTTGTCGGCAACAGAAACGATTCTCGGTGTGGGAGCGATCGCAGGACTTTTCGCAGTCAGAAAATATCTGTTTTGCACTATTCATAAAGAAACGTGAGGAACTAAAATATTACAATCTCAACTTTCCCACCGGAAAATCTGGTATAAACACTTGATTTTCAAGCAAAATAATTAAATCATATGGAACAGATAGGCATTGATTTTAGGAAGTGATACAAATGAAAAAGCTAAAAAAGAGATTCATTGTTCCAGCAGTGGTATTTATATTGGGTATGTGTGCGTTAATCGGTACGATATATGTAGTCGGTGAGGGTCAGGAACAGCAGAACAGGACAAATGCAAAGCTCAATGCGATGACATATACGGAGCGTATATATGGCGAGCTTATGGAGGGAATAGGAGTTACCGATACCTTAAAGCAGGTTGTCATAAGTGGTGATGGAAATATAAATAAGTTTTATGATATTGCAGCAAATATGATGGACGATTCGATTCAGAGTATACAGATAGCACCGAATGGAGTTGTGACTGAAATATATCCAGAGGATGTGAATGAATCCGGCAAGATAGATCTGATAAATGATAGTGACAGGGGAGAGATTGCGCGCTATGCGAGGGATAATGACACTGTAATTATGCAGGGACCATTGGAGCTGAAGCAGGGCGGATATGGTATAGCAGTGCGCAATCCGGTTTATTTGGAGGATGAAAATGGTAAAAAGAGCTTTTGGGGCTTCACAATTGTTATACTGAAGGTTCCGGAAATTTTTTCTGATTCTGTAGAGGCTCTTTCCAATTTTGGATATAAGTACAGTCTGCAGAAGTGTGCTTCGCCGTGGGATGATACGTATGAGTGGGTTTACGGTTCAAAGAAAGAGTTGAACGATCCGGTGATATATGACTTCGACGTGTATGGAGACAAGTGGAGGCTTGAGATTTTACCCAAGAGTGGGTTTTACAATAATAACTACCTGATATACATGTTTATTGGAGGTGTAATTATAGTCCTGCTTTTGACTGGGCTTACAGCAGCGTTGATTTTCATCAATGAAAACAGGAAGAATTTCAAGAGACTTGCTGTGACTGATGCACTGACCGGTATCTACAACAGGCACGGCTTTGATGAGCAGGTTGAGCAATATATGAGACAGAATCCGCAAAAGCACTGTGTTATGGCGATGCTTGATATTGACGATTTCAAGCTGGTAAACGACATGTATGGACATGCGGCAGGTGATGGTGCACTGCAGAAGCTTGCAGAGAGCATGAAGCAATATTTTTCAAAGGATGTTATATTAGGCAGAAACGGAGGCGATGAGTTTAGCATTTTCATGCCGGATTGCACGGTAGTGGAGGTTAAGCCTTTTCTTAAGAAGTTTACAGAAGAAACCAGGAAATTTTATTGTAAAGGTGAAGCGCATACATTTAGCATTTCAATGGGCTTTGCGGAGTATCCTGTTTTGGCTGATGACCGTTCACAGCTCATGCGGTGTGCGGATATGGCACTTTATGGGGTGAAAATGCATGGAAAGAACGGCTGCATGGCATACCGTAAGGGTGAGCAGGTAAAGAGCCGCGCAAAGCTTGGATTTGCCGTTAAGGATATTATTGATAATTTGCCTGGAGCTTTCATTGTTTACAGAGCAGATAAAGAAAATGATGAAATTCTTTTTGCAAACCATGAGATGATCCGTCTCACCGGATGCAGGTCCATGGCAGAACTGCAGGAGTATACAAAAGGAAGCTTCCGTAACCTGATTGAAGAAGAAGAAAGGGAGCAGGTTGAAGAAAGTATCTGGCAGCAGATAGGAGAAGGACATTCCAATGATTATGTACACTTCCATCTGAAAAAAGCAGATGGAACCTCAATGAGGGTGCTTGACCATGGCAGAATTGTGGAAAATGGACGATACGGCAGAGTGTTCTATGTACTGATGGTGGACTGGAACAAAGCGGCATTACAGAGATGCATTTTAGAGACTGTAAAACATGATAAAAAAGAAAGAGGTATAGGATGATGAAGAAAAAATTAATCGCAATTGTAATGGGAATGGTATTTTGGGCTGGATTATTTGGAGGATGTGGCCAGACAGAGGTGAAGCAGGATAATGCAATCACAAATAGCAGCGAAGAGGGAAAAGAAGAAGGAACAGCAGAAGAAAAAGAATTAACAGGAACCATTGATGAGATAAAGGATTTTATGTTTGTTGTGACAGATGAGAATGATACGCCATATAGTTTTACTTTTGAAGAAAAACCGGAGGGATTGGAAAATGTCAGCAATGGAGATACTGTAACGGTAAAATATACAGGAACAATTTCTGAGGTAGATCCGTTTGAGGGAGAGGTATTATCTGTTGAAAAGGCAAAATAAAATCAAAATAACAATGAGATTGTCAGCAGCAATGGTATTCCTGGCCATGCTGCTGTGTGCCTGTACAGAAGCATCACAGAATCAGGAGCTGCCGGCTGCAACATATATGGGAGGAAAAGACTCCATTGCCGGGATTTGTGAAGAACTGGAATCAGCAGGAGCTTCCCATGTAGATACATTTCGGGAATGGACGACTGATTTCGCGGATACTGCCGGAAAAAATGCCGGACTGGAGGATGGCTGGTCAGATCCTGGAAAAATGAAAGCAGATATTGGAAAATGTATGGATGGCTGGGAACAGAACCATGACTATTCGGATGCTGATTGCAGAATGACAGCGTTTCTTCTGCTGGATGGTGTGCTCCGTGCAGAATCGACAGAAGACAGCTATGAGGGTACCTACTTAATGTTTGATACAGAAGCAATAGATAATGTGGACAGGTATGAAAGCATAAAAGAGAATAAAAATATGTTCACCACACTCTATGGAGAAAAAAGTGTAACAGATGGCAGTCACCCGGAAAATACATTTTCCGATAGCTGGAAACATTATGGATTTCAAGTGGATAGTGACAGGCTCTCTCTTCTTAGCATAGTAATATATGACCCATACTCGGATGTTGTTTTTGTGGGGCATACCGGTGTTCTGATAAAGTACAGTGACTATTATTTGTTTATAGAAAAAATCGCTTTTGAACAGCCGTATCAGGCAACAAAGGTGCATAATATGGATGAATTGCTTGATATTATGTCGCTAAGACCGGAATATTTTGGAGAAGAGGGTGAAGCAGGTCCCTTTGTTTATTGTAATGGAGAATATCTCGGAACATTAAAGAAAAATATTTAAAGAAGTAAATATTTTACAACTTATGTGGAACTGGAGTAAAAATCAGATAGATGTAATTGGCAAAAAACCGCCGCCTCATCGTTCGGGAAAGAACGATGGGCGGCGGATATCATATAACCAGAATGACTGCAATGGAACTGTAGCCACAGGGGCGTTTTATTTATTGGCACCGTCAGCATCAATTACAGATTGAATCTGTTTCATCAGGGTATCGTAGTTGTCCTGATTATCAATTCCACCGAGCATCGGATCGCCCACAATATTACCATTTCTATCGACTAAAATTGTGGTAGGGAATGCCATAATATCAGAGGCATATTTACCTGCATCAGAAGCAGAGTCAATGGAAAGATTGCGGTATGCTACCCCCTGGCTTTCCAGAATAGCTGCAGCTTCTTTGATGGCATCCTCGTTTCCATCAAAGGTTTCTGTATTGATTCCAATTACCTCTCCTCCCATGGATTTGATGGTATCATTTAATTCATTAAGTTTTGACAGCTCGGCAACACAAGGCTTACAGCCGGTAAACCAGAAATTAACGACAGTTACTGCATTTCCGGAAAACAGGCTTTCGTCAACAGAATTACCATCATAATCCTGACCGGAGAAATTCCTGAAAGGAGAGGTATCGTCAGAATTATCCTTCTGGGAGGCATTGTCAGATGCTGTATTGTCCTTTTCGATTGCTGCTATCTGTTCCTCGATTTTTCGAATTGTTTCAATATCATCTGTAAGAGTTTTTAATTCATCGTCTGTAAATGAGTCTTTATTTGATTCGACGGTGGCAGCCAGATAGTCGGCGTAATTTCCGCTTGGATCAGCAGTACTTTTATTCATCATGCCAAATGCTTTGTTCCATGCATCTTCATGATCAGCAAAGAGCTGATTCTCCTGCTGATATAAATCATCCAGCGTAGTGTTGGAACTGCCGGAAACTTCAGTGCCGGCTTCGGTCTGGGTATCGCGGGAAGCTTCTGTGTTTGAAGTTCCTTTTCCGCTACAAGCTGTAAACAATAATGCTGTACAGAGGGTAAAAATAGAAATAACGGTTCTTTTTGTTTTCATGAATAATTTCTCCTTTGAATAATTGATAATAAAATTAATGGTTACTTTTTTGAATATTGTTGTCTACGGATGCTCTTTTTTCGCATGGCATGCCCATAAACTGATAGTGGATGGCATCTTTAGGGCAGGCTTTTATACATGCTCCGCATCGTATGCATTCCGGATGATCCGGGGTCTTAAGCACATCAACATCCATTTTACAGGCATTGGAACATTGACCGCATCCGACACATTTACTGTTTTCAACCTTAATTTTAAGAAAGCTGACCTTGTTAAACAGTGAGTAGATTGCCCCGAGAGGACAAATCCATTTGCAGAAGGGTCTGTAAAACAAAATACTTAACACAACAACTGTAATTAAAATAAGGCATTTAAAAGAAAAAAGTGTTCCAAGTGCAGACCTTATAGCGGTATTTCCAAGTG
>ERZ772872.2474-NODE-2474-length-14992-cov-8.095401_pt1 | contig 14992 bp, 8 predicted proteins | sample MGYA00512132_ERZ772872 | MGnify/ENA primary metagenome ERZ772872 (study PRJEB29015, sample SAMEA2737724) | human gut metagenome | biome: human gut; feature: human-associated habitat; material: faeces | place: China | collected 2012 ...
CGAAAAATTTGACGACGCATCTGTCGCACAATCTTTGTGCGGTATTGCCAAAAATCCCTGTACATCACGTCCGATGTACAGGGATTCTTTTCGATATATCAAAATTGTTCGGGAATCATTTTCGACAGTGACTTGTCCATAACTTGTCCGTCAGGTCCTGCACATGTCCGGAGTCAGGCAGTCAGGCGACTGCGTGGATAAACGAACGAATCAAACTTACTTGTTCTTGATTGCAGCCTGTGCAGCAGCCAGTCTTGCGATCGGCACACGGAACGGAGAGCAGGAAACATAGTCCAGACCGATTTCGTGGCAGAACTCAACAGATGTCGGGTCGCCGCCGTGCTCACCGCAGATACCGCAGTGCAGCTTGCTGTTGACCGGCTTACCCAGATCGATAGCCATCTTCATCAGCTTACCAACACCAGTCTGGTCCAGCTTAGCGAACGGATCGCTCTCGAAGATCTTTGCATCATAGTATGCACCGAGGAACTTACCAGCATCGTCACGAGAGAAGCCGTAAGTCATCTGAGTCAGGTCGTTTGTACCGAAGCAGAAGAAGTCAGCTTCCTTTGCGATGTCGTCAGCAGTCAGAGCAGCTCTCGGGATCTCGATCATGGTACCAACTTCATAAGACAGGTCAGAACCAGCAGCAGCGATTTCAGCGTCAGCAGTTTCTACAACGACCTTCTTTACGAACTTCAGTTCCTTCACATCGCCGACCAGCGGGATCATGATCTCCGGCTTAACGGTCCAATCCGGATGATTCTTCTTTACGTTGATAGCAGCCTTGATGATTGCCTTGGTCTGCATTTCAGCGATTTCCGGATAAGTAACAGCCAGACGGCAGCCACGGTGACCCATCATCGGGTTGAATTCGTGCAGAGAAGCAATGATAGCCTTGATCTGATCTACAGTCTTGCCCTGAGCATCAGCCAGCTTCTTGATGTCTTCTTCTTCGGTCGGAACGAATTCGTGGAGCGGCGGATCCAGGAAACGGATGGTAACCGGATTGCCTTCCAGAGCTTCGTACAGAGCCTCGAAGTCGCCCTGCTGCATCGGTTCGATCTTTGCCAGAGCAGCCTTTCTTTCTTCAACAGTGTCAGAGCAGATCATTTCACGGAATGCTGCGATTCTGTCAGCTTCGAAGAACATGTGCTCGGTACGGCACAGACCGATACCTTCTGCACCCAGTTCGCGAGCCTTCTTTGCGTCAGTCGGAGTATCAGCGTTGGTACGAACCTTCAGAGTTCTGTACTTGTCTGCCCAGCCCATAACGCGGCCGAATGTGCCGGCGATGGAAGCGTCAACAGTCGGGATAATGCCGTCATAGATGTTACCGGTAGAACCGTCGATAGAAATGTAGTCGCCCTCGTGGAAGGTCTTTCCAGCCAGTTCGAACTGCTTGTCTTCTTCGTTCATCTTGATGTCGCCGCAGCCGGATACACAGCAGGTACCCATACCACGAGCAACAACGGCAGCGTGAGAAGTCATACCGCCGCGGACAGTCAGGATACCCTGAGATGCCTTCATGCCGGTGATGTCTTCCGGAGAGGTTTCCAGACGAACCAGAATAACCTTTTCGCCCTTTGCGTTCCAGGTTTCTGCATCGTCAGCAGTGAATACGACCTTACCGCAGGCAGCACCCGGGGAAGCACCCAGACCCTTGCCCATCGGAGTAGCAGCCTTCAGAGCCTTGGCATCGAACTGCGGGTGCAGCAGGGTGTCCAGGTTTCTCGGATCGATCATCAGAACTGCTTCTTCTTCTGTCTTATGTCCTTCATCTACGAGGTCGCAAGCGATCTGCAGAGCAGCCTGTGCGGTTCTCTTACCGTTACGGCACTGCAGCATGTACAGCTTCTTGTTCTCGACAGTGAATTCCATATCCTGCATGTCGTGATAGTGGTTTTCCAGGGTATCACAAACCTTGATGAATTCATCGTAAGCTTCCGGGAATTCCTGTGCCATCTGAGCGATCGGCATCGGAGTACGAACGCCGGCAACAACGTCTTCGCCCTGTGCGTTGATCAGGAATTCGCCCATCAGCTTCTTTTCACCGGTAGCCGGGTCACGGGTGAATGCTACACCAGTACCAGACTCGTTGTTCAGGTTACCGAATACCATCGGCATTACGTTAACTGCGGTACCCCAGCTGTACGGAATATCGTTGTCACGGCGATATACGTTTGCACGCGGGTTGTCCCAGCTGCGGAATACAGCTTCGATAGCCAGCTTCAGCTGTTCTACCGGATCAGACGGGAAGTCTGTGCCCAGCTGGTTCTTGTACTCAGCCTTGAACTGTTCAGCCAGAGTCTTCAGATCAGCAGCGGTCAGCTCTACGTCGAACTTTACACCCTTTTCTTCCTTCATCTTGTCGATGAGCTGTTCGAAGTACTTCTTGCCGACTTCCATAACAACGTCAGAGAACATCTGAATGAAACGTCTGTAGGAGTCATATACGAAACGTTCGAAAGCCGGATCCGGATTGCCCTTGATCATTGCAGCAACAACGTCGTCGTTCAGACCGAGGTTCAGGATGGTGTCCATCATACCCGGCATAGAAGCACGTGCACCGGAACGAACGGAAACCAGCAGCGGATTGTTCAGATCGCCGAACTTCTTGCCGTTGATCTCTTCCATCTTCTTAACGCCGTCCATGACCTGAGCCATGATCTCGTCGTTGATCTTGCGGCCGTCCTCATAGTACTGTGTGCAGGCCTCAGTTGTGATGGTGAAACCCTGCGGTACCGGCAGACCGATGCTGGTCATCTCAGCCAGGTTTGCACCCTTACCGCCGAGGAGATTCCGCATGGTCATGTCGCCTTCGCTAAACATATAAACCCATTTGTTTGCCATTGGTAAATACCTCCAATTTTTGATTTCGATTGAATGTCCGGCTACGTGATTGCATTCGGGGAAATCTGGCAAATTTCCCTTTCTCAACCGGCTCATTATTATTATAGCATACTTCTCATGAAAATACTATACACTTTTCAAGAAAAAATTACGCCCATTTTTGTGGCAAGTTATACAAAAATCACAATACACGAATTTTTTTTGAAAAAAGACTTGCAATCCTTTCAAGATTTTGTCATAATGTAAAAAGGGGTTTTTTCGGACGGCTGTCCGGAGGAGCACCCAATCCATGCAATGATGCAAAATCGCTCTGCTCCGGAAATTTCCGGAGCGGGGTATTACAGGAGGACATAAAACATGAATCAGGTTGTTATTCTTGCCGGCGGACACGGCAAACGTATGAAAGCTGCGATCCCGAAGCCGATGCTGCAGGTACTGGACGTGCCGATGCTGGGCTGGGTGATCCGTGCATGCGAGGGTGCAGGCTTGAGCCGCATCTGCGTGGTAACCGGCTATAAGGCACAGTACGTGGAACTGTATCTGGGCAACCGCTATCGGACGGCTTTGCAGGCGGAACAGCTGGGCACCGGTCATGCAGTGATGCAGGCAGAAAAATTCATGCAGGAATTCACCGACGGCAACACACTGGTGCTCTGCGGTGATGCCCCGTTTATGGACAGCGAAACCATTGCCAACGCCCTGAAGCTGCACGAGGCACAGGAAAATGCTGTGACAGTCATCACTGCCACTTTGGAACAGCCCACCGGCTACGGCAGAATTCTCCGCAGCGAAACCGGCATTGCGGCGATCGTAGAGGAAAAAGATGCCACAGATGCACAGCGGGAGATCCACGAGGTGAACTCCGGTGCGTACTGGTTCAAGACCAAGGCTCTGCTGGAACTGCTGGGGAATCTGTCTCAGTCCAACGCACAGGGCGAGTATTACCTCACCGATACCGTGGGACTGGCACTGGAACGGGGCTGGAAAGCCAGTGCATACCGCAGCGAGAATCCGGACGTGATCCTGGGTGCCAACACCAGAAAAGACCTGCTGCATCTGAACAAAGTGGCACAGGAACGGGTTCTGGAGAAGCACATGGAAAACGGTGTCAACTTTGTCAACACCGACGGCATCATCATCGGCAACGATGTGGAGATCGGTGCAGAAACCACCATTCTGCCGGGTACCATTTTAAGAGGCAAGACCAAGATCGGTGCTAAGTGTACCATTGGTCCGAACTGCCTCATCGAAAACTGCAACATCGGTGACCACGTGACACTGAACTATGTGCAGGCATTCGAGTCCGAGATCGAAGATGCTGTAAAGGCAGGTCCGTTTGTCCATATCCGTCCGAATTCACACCTGAAAAACGGTGTCAAGATCGGCGATTTCGTGGAAGTCAAGAACTCCACCGTGGGCGAGCAGACTGCCATTGCTCACCTGACATACGTAGGCGACAGCGACGTGGGCAAGAAAGTCAACTTCGGCTGCGGTACTGTCACCGTCAACTATGACGGCTTGAAGAAGCAGCGTTGTGTGATCGGCGACAACTGCTTTATCGGCTGCAACACCAACCTGATCGCACCGGTAGAACTGGGTAAGGGTGCTTATACTGCCGCAGGTTCTACGGTCACAAAGGACGTGCCGGATTACGCATTGGCGGTAGAACGTGCAGATCTCAAAGTCAAGGAAGGCTACAGCCTGAAGAAGCTGAAAAGCAAGCTGTTCCCCGAGGACGGCGGCAAGAAGTAATTTTCATAAAATCCCCCTTGAAAAAGAACGCTTTGATCCGTTATAATAGAGGCAATACCGCACAAAGAGCGTCTGGCGACTTTGCACGCCATCTGCTTGCAAATTTTTGTGTGGTATTGCCTAGAGGACAGGGCACAGCATGCTGTGCCTGCTGACAAAAAACGGAAAGCAGTATTAGCGAAAGGATTCATGCGGCATCGGAAGGCTCTGGTGCCGCATGAAGCAGGTTATAGGAAAAATGGGCATTTTTGATTTATTTCAGCAGATTGAGTCAGGTTCCGCCGGCAGAGTGCACGGCAAGCTGACTTGGATCGTTGCCGGTCTGGGAAACCCCGGGCTGGAATACGAACACACCCGCCACAATGCCGGCTTTCTGGCGGTGGAAGAACTGGCGAAACAGTGCGGCGGCGTAAAACTGAACCAGATGAAGTTTCAGTCCAACTGCTGCGAGGCGATGCTGGGGGAAGTACGCTGCCTGCTGATGCAGCCGACGACATACATGAACCTCAGCGGCGATGCCATTGCGGCGGCGGCGAACTTCTACAAGATCCCGCCGGAGCAGGTGCTGGTCATTTATGATGACATCTCCCTGCCGCCGGGAAAGCTGCGGTTGCGGCGAAAGGGCAGTGCCGGCGGACACAACGGCATCAAGAGCATTATCGCACAGCTGGGCACGGAGGAATTTCCCCGTATCCGCGTAGGCGTGGGGGCGAAGCCGAATCCCCAGTATGATCTGGCGGACTGGGTGCTGTCCAAGTTCAGCGAGGAGGATATGACTGCCCTGCAGCCGGCACTGGAACACGCCGCAGATGCTGCCGTGAAGATCGTGGGCGGCGACATGAACACCGCAATGAATCTGTACAGTCACTAATCTCTGTACAGTCACTAATCCGTGTTTTCTTAGAAACGAAAGGCAGGGGAATCAGCCATGCAGTTTTTTACCGCAACAATGGAACAGCTGTCGGCATATCAGGAACTGATGCGGGCAAGGCAGGAGGGTGTGACACCGGTGTCCTTTACCGGCGTTTCCCAGATTCACAAGGCACACCTGCTGGCGGCATTGAGCCAGACCTCGGCACCGGTTCTGGTCATCACTGCCGACGAAGCAGAGGCACGCCGGCTCTGTGATGATGTCAACACCATGCTGGAAGAAACTGCGGCATGGGTATTTCCGGCGAAAGAAGTGATTCTGACACCGGTAGAGGGCATCACCACTGCCTATGAACACGCCAGGATCGGAGCACTGGCTGCGTTGCAGAACGGGCAGTGCAAGGTGGTTGCCGCCAGCATCGAGGCTCTGCTCCAGCCCACCCTTTCGCCGGAACAGCTGCGGGAACACACCATATTGTTACAGCGGGACGGCACGGCAGACCTGTCGGAACTGACCAGAAAGCTGACGGACTGCGGCTATGTCCGCGGGGACAGCGTTTCCGGTCAGGGACAATTCTCCGTCCGCGGCGATATTGTGGACATCTTTCCGGTGCAGCTTTCGGCTCCGGTGCGGCTGGAATTCTGGGACGATACCATTGACACCATGCACTATTTCGATCCGGAAACCCAGCGGCGGACAGACCCGCTGGACGAGGTGCTGGTGCCGCCGGCACGGGAAACCCTCTGCGACCCTGCGGAGCTGGCGAAGAAAATTCGTATGCTGGGAAAGTCGCTCCGCATTCGCCGTGCCGATCTGGTGCGGGCAAAGCTTTATGCCGATGCCGATCATCTGGAAGCCGGTATGATTCCGGTGCATCTGGATAAGTACGCCCCGCTGCTGTGGGAGCAGCCGCCGATGCTGTATGATTACGGCATGGAGATCGTCTGCTGGAGCGAATACGGTGCCATTGTGGAGAGCCAGCGTGGGCTGATGGCACAGTATCAGGAGGACTGCAAGCTGCTGCTGGAGGAGGGCAGTCTTTGCCGCGGTCTGGAGGGCTATTATCAGGACCCTGCGGAAACGGCGGCGAAGCTGGACAAACGCTTTCAGGTGTATTGCAGCAATTTCCTGCAAGGCGGCGAACATGTGGAATTTCAGAAGCTGCTCAGTGTGCAGGCAGTCCAGAACGCCCCGTGGGGCGGGGAACTGCGGCAGCTGACCGAGGACTTGCAGGAGTACAGCAGTCAGGGCTACTGCACCATGCTCTGTGCCGGCAGTGAAAAAACGCTGCCGATCTTGCAGCAGGACTTGCAGGAAAGCGGGATCCGCTGCGAACTGGCGGAACCGGACAGCGTGTGGCGTGCGGGCGTGGTCTATCTCCGCACCGGCAGCCTGTCCGGCGGCTTCGCCTATCCGGAAACCAAAACGGCTCTCATCACACAGGGCAGAGCACTCCACGCCGGCACACGGCGGCGGAAACAGCACCGCCGCGGTGAGGAGATCCGGACACTGGCGGACATTGTCCCCGGTGATCTGGTGGTGCATGCCCTGCACGGTATCGGCCGGTTTCTGGGAATCCGCAAACTGGAACTGGAGGGCGTGACCAAGGACTACATCACCATCCAGTATGCCGGCAAGGAAAACTTGTATGTGCCGGTCACACAGCTGGACATGGTGACGAAATACATCGGTCCGCGGGAAGATTCCAACGTAAAACTCAGCCGGCTGTCCTCGCCGGAGTGGCAAAAGACACGCAGCAACGTCCGCCGTGCGGTGAAAGATATGGCGGACGAACTGCTGGCACTGTATGCCAAGCGGGAAAAGACCAAGGGCTTTGCCTTTGAACCGGACAGTCCGGAACAGCATGACTTTGAGGCTCGGTTCCCCTATGTGGAAACGGAAGATCAGCTGGCATGCATCGACGAGATCAAGCACGACATGGAGCAGGAACGCCCCATGGAACGGCTGCTCTGCGGCGACGTGGGCTTCGGGAAAACAGAGGTGGCTCTCCGTGCGGCAATGAAATGCGTCATGAGCGGGAAACAGTGTGCCATTCTGGTGCCGACCACTGTGCTCGCCATGCAGCATTATCAGACGGCAGTCCGCCGGTTTGAACATTTTCCGGTGAACGTGGTGATGCTGTCCCGCTTCGTTCCCCAGAAGCGGCAGAAAGAGATTCTGAAAGAGATCAGAAGCGGCAAGGCAGATGTCATTATCGGCACCCACCGTATTGTGCAGAAAGACGTGGAATTCCGTTCGCTGGGGCTGGCGATCGTGGACGAGGAACAGCGGTTCGGCGTGGCACACAAGGAAAAGTTCAAGCACATGTTTGCCGGCGTGGATATGCTGACCTTGTCGGCAACGCCCATTCCCCGCACATTAAATATGGCAATGAGCGGCATACGGGATATGTCTGTCATCTCCCAGCCGCCGCAGGATCGCTATCCGGTGCAGACTTATGTCATGGAGTACAGCGAGCCGGTGCTGGTGCAGGCGATTCAGCGGGAACTGAAACGGGGCGGACAGGTGTACTATATCCACAACCGCATTGACACCATTGAGTTCACCGCGGCGAAGCTGCAGCGGTATCTGCCGGACGCACGGATTCTGGTGGCACACGGGCGAATGGGCGAGGCGGAAATGTCGGAGATCTGGCGGAAGCTGGTGGAACACGAGGCGGATATTCTGGTCTGCACGACCATTATCGAAACCGGCGTGGACGTGCCGAACGTGAACACCCTCATTATTGAAAATGCCGACTGCTTCGGACTGTCTCAGCTGTATCAGCTGCGGGGACGTGTCGGACGTTCCAACCGCCGTGCCTATGCCTATTTCACGTTTCAGCGGGACAAGGTGCTGCGGGAGGAATCCACGCGGCGGCTGGCGGCAATGCGGGAATTTACCCAGTTCGGCAGCGGTTTTCACATTGCCCTGCGGGACTTGGAAATTCGCGGAGCAGGCAGTCTGCTGGGCGGCAGACAGCACGGACACATGGAATCCGTGGGCTATGACATGTACCTGCGGCTGCTGGGCGAAGCTGTGACGGAAGCCAAGGGCGAGCCGATACAGGAAACGGCAGAGTGTACCGTGGATATTCAGATCGATGCCCATATTCCGGAAAGCTACATGGAGAGCCTGAGCCAGCGGCTGGATATGTACCGGAAGATCGCCGGCGTGCGGAATCAGGAGGACGAAATGGACCTGCTGGACGAACTGATCGACCGGTACGGCGAACCGCCGAAATCGGTGCAGGGACTGATTACTGTGTCCCGTCTGCGGAACACAGCGGCACAGCTGGGGATCACGGAGATCAACCAGCGTGGCGGCAGCATGCTGTTCTATATGGAGCACCCCACGGCGGAAATGATCGGGGCACTGTCCCGGAAGTATCGGGGACGGGTGCAGTTCGGCAGCGTGGGGAAGCCCTATCTCGGCGTGGAACTGGCGGGAGAACCGCCATTGGAATTGTTCCGCGAAGTCTTGGACGTTTTAGGAAAAGCTGGGAAAAGCAGCGTGAAATAATACTGCCGCAGTGCAATTTTGTGCGGTTTTTGTCGAAGTTAACGGATTTCCTCTTGAAATTTAGTCAAAATGTGCATAGACAGCTTTTTTGAAATGTGCTATAATACTGAAAGAATGTGAAACGCATTGCGTGGCAGTGCGTGAATAAGGAGGAGCTTACAATGAAGTTTATGAAGAAGATCATGGCAGCTGTTGCGGCATCTGCGGTTGCAGCGGTTTCTGTTGTAGGAGCAAGCTTAAGTGCATATGCATTACAGCCGGCAACTGGTGCACCGTACACAGTTTATATGGCTGTTTCTGCCGGCAGCGAGCAGCAGTGGAATCCGGGTGAAATGGCTACCACTACTGATGCGTCTATCGATAAAGACGGTGATTACAGCTGCTCCGTTACATTTGAAAAGGGATCTGCTACTATTGAGTATCTGAGTCTGGATTCAAACATCAACGTATATTCATTTGTAGAAGAAGGCGGCGATCCGTTTAAGGACGGCACAGCAAAGATCAAGATCAATTCTATTGAAATTAAGCATACAGATGGTTCGACCGGAACAATTGCAATGCGGGAATCTGCTACTTCTCTGAGAACTGCTGATGACGGCAAGTGCCTGCGTTACAGCATTCTGGACAACTGGGGTTCCAGTACGCATGAAAATAATATCGACAAGGATCTGTCTAGTGCAGGCGGCTTGGGTGAAGGCGACACCTTGGTTGTAAACTTCAATATCAGCGGTATTGAAGCTGGCGGCGGTACGGCAACTACTGATCCGGCATCTACCACTGAGGCACCGCAGAACACAGATCCGAATGGTACAACTGCTGATCCGAGCAAGACCACTGCAGCAGGCGAAACTACAACTACCGCAGCAGGCGGCAACGGCGGTTCTTCCAACGGCAGCAATGGTGGTTCTTCCAACAGCGGCAATAACAGCAGCTCCGGTGGTTCTTCCAGTTCCAACAGCTCCAAGAGCGGTACCAACAATGCAAAGACTTCTCAGACTGGTGACTTTGGCATTGCCGCAGTCGCACTGGGTGCAGTAGCAACCGCAGCTTTGGGCGTTGGTGCATACACGATCACCAGAAAGAAGAAGTAATTCTGCTTCTGGCGAATCTTATTTTTGACAGTCTCATTTTTTCATTTTTACCCCTATAATACAGGAAAAGTCCTCACTCGAAAGAGTGGGGACTTTTCCGTTTGTGGGGATATGGGCAATGTTCCTGTCATTGTCTGGTTAAGGAAACACTGCATAAAGCTTGTGCGTAAGATGCGTAGTCAGATTTTTCGGCAGATTGCATAGAAATTCCGCAGGCATACTGCCGTATGGCAAGGGATTTCTGGGCAATATGACGGAAAATCTGCAAGCAGATTGCGTACAAAGCCGTCAGGCGGGCTTTATTCAGTGTTTCCTTAATACGATTTCACGCATTCCGATCCCGCTGGATTACTGCCAGTTGGTCGCAGCGTTCGTTTTCGGGGTGACCGGCGTGTCCCTTGACCCAGTGGAATGTGACCTGATGCTTTTCCAGCAGCGGGAGCAGCTGTTTCCACAAGTCCACATTCAGTGCAGGCTTCTTGTCCGACTTGACCCAGCCCCGTTTCTGCCAGCCGTAGACCCAGCCATTGGTGATGCTGTCCACCACGTATTTGCTGTCCGTAGTCAGCAGAACGTTGCACGGTTCTTTCAGGGCGGACAGGGCTTCGATGACACCGGTCAGTTCCATGCGGTTGTTGGTGGTTTCGTGTTCGCCGCCGGAGAGTTCCTTTTCCGCAGTGCCGTACCGCAGGATCGCTCCCCAGCCGCCCGGTCCGGGGTTGCCGCTGCATGCTCCGTCTGTGAAGATCTGTACTGTTTTCATATGTTGCCTCCTTGTATTTTCTGCATAGGTTCTATTATACTATATATTTGAAAATTCTGCAACCGGCAATTTGTGCGGGCATGTTCTGTGGGATTTCCAAAAATATTTCCCACAATTTGTGCAAGTTGACCGTCTGAAATGCTTGACCTTTCTCAAATTTTATGCTATAATACAAGTGCTAGATTCGTGACACGAATCGTTTTTTGTGCGATATAATTTGGAAGGGAGTTTTTTACAAGAATGAGAACTTTAAAACGTATGCTGGCGGCACTGATGGCTTTGACAATGGTGGGAGCACTGGGTGCCTGCGGCGGCGGTTCGGACGATTCCAAGAGTGCTTCTTCCTCCGAGGCAGAATCTGCCTATAAGGAAAAGGACGACGTTGCCATTGATGCTTCTCTGGTAGACGATATGGTCAAGAATGATCCGGACATCAAGGGACAGACCATTTACTGGCTGGCAGACTATGACATCAACCCGAAGAACAATCAGGACAGAAGCGTTGCCCTGTCGCTGTTCGAGGACAAATATGGTGCAAAGGTGGAGTATGTTTCCTGTACCTCTGACACCAAGTTTGACACACTGGCAAGCCGTATTCTGGGCGGCGATCCGGTGGACATGTTTCCCTATGAGTGGGACGCTGTGCCCAACGGCGTGACCAAGGAACAGTATCAGCCGCTGGACGACTATCTGGATCTGAGCGACGACATCTGGTCGGATATGTCGGACGTTATCGAAATGTTCAAGTATAAGGACAAGCATTATGTAGTACCATACTGCCTGTCTGATCCGCTGCTGATCACCTATAACCGTTCCCTGTGTGAGGAGAACGGTCTGGACGATCCATACGAGCTGTACAAGAAGGACAAGTGGGACTGGGACGCTTTCATGGACATGATGAAAACGTTCGTTTCCAATGCCAAGGACGGCGAAACCCGCTACGGCATCAACGGCTGGTTTGGTCAGGCAATGGTGCAGTCTACCGGTGAAACATTTGTCAAGTATGACGGCTCTAAGTTCTCCAACAACATCAGCAATCCGGCAATTGAAGAAGCCGAGGGTGTAATGGAAGAAATCATGAGCCTTGGTCTGTATGATCCCACATGGTACGGCTATCTGCCGGACGACGGCTCCACGCTGTTCTTCGGCATGGCAGACTGGGCACTGGGTGCATCGAATGTCAAGGCGGATCCGAATCCGGACTATGAAGATGACGGCTTTGTGGAAGAAAACGATCTGATGATCGTACCGTTCCCGAAGCAGCCGGGCAGCGATGAATACTATCTGAACTGCAACTTCGGTGCAAAGATGCTGGTCAAGAATTCTGACAAGGGCGATGCAGTTGCTGCGTATATCAAGTGTGAGCGTCTGGCGGCTATGATCGACGAATACAAGGACGCTGCCAAGGAAAAGGCGATCATTCCGGAAGTCAACGCACAGGGCAAGCTGAAGTCCTATGTGACTGAGGAACAGTATGATGCGTTGCAGGATTACAAGGATCCGAAGAACATCACACCGGTATTCGACTTCGGCTACGGCATGGGCAGCAGAATGTACGGCGACGGCGAATACACCTACGAAACCAGAGGTGTCATGAACAACCTGACCTCTGCACTGCTGAACGGCGACAAGGACTCCTGGGCTGTACTGCGTGACGAGTGGTCCTCTGTGATCGATGAAGTCATTGACGGCTACAACAACAAATAAGACAAATATCCCTCTTTGAGATTTTTTGAAAAAAGCTTCTTCGCGTTGGCGGAGAAGCTTTTTGTTGCCTTTTGCAGGAAACTGTGCTATAATAGAGCGAAAGAGGCAGTGTTCCCTCGAACAACATTTTTTCAGAAAGGAGGAATTGTTTCATGGACGCATTGTTTCAGCCGGTTGCCAACCTGAAAGGCATTGGCACCAAGCGAGCGGAGGCTCTGGAAAAGCTGGGGATCCGTACTCCATATGATTTGCTGTACCATGTGCCGCGGGGGTATCTGGACTACAGCCACCCTGTCCCCGTTGCGGCGGCACCTACAGGAGAACCCTGTGTGATTCGGGTGCAGATCGTGCACAAGCTTGCCCCGCAGTTTATCCGCAAGGGCATGACCATTTTCAAGGCGGTTGCCACGGACGGGCTGAATGATGTGACAGTGATCTTATACAACAACCCCTACGGCTTTCAGGCTCTGCACACGGGAAGCTGGTACCGCATGTCCGGCAAATTGCAGGGCGGACTGCTGCGGCGGGAAATTTCTGCACCTCACGTACTGGCGGACGACAGCAAGGAACTGATCTACCCGTCCTATCCTCTGACCAGCGGCATTACCATGCCGATTCTGGTGCGGGCAGTCAAGCAGGCGATCGAACTGATGCGGCAGCAGCCTTTCGACTGGATGCCGGAGGAGATGCGTCTGGAACACGGACTGCTGCCCCTGACGGCGGCACTGGAACAGGTGCATTTTCCTGCCAATCCGGCACTGATGGAAACGGCTCGCCGGCGGCTTGCCTTTGACGAACTGCTGCAATTGCAGCTGGGCATGCTGATACGCCGTGCGGACAACCGGCGGCGGTCTGCCTATCCCATGCGGCAGGATACCGATCTGGAGCCGTTTTACGGGGCGTTGCCGTTTACCATGACGGCAGGACAGAAGCATGCAGTGGAGGAAATTACAGCCGACCTGTGCGGCGATGCTCCCATGAACCGCCTGTTACAGGGCGATGTGGGCAGCGGGAAAACTGCGGTTGCGGCGGCGGCGTGCTATTTTGCTGCCCGGAACGGCATGCAGTGTGCTCTGATGGCTCCGACGGAAATTCTGGCGGTGCAGCACTATCACACCATGCAGCAGTTTCTGGAGCCGCTTGGCGTGTCTGTGGGGCTGCTCACCGGCTCTGTCCGTGCCAAGGAACGGCGGGAGATTTACGAAGCACTGGCGGACGGCAGCATGACGCTGGTGGTGGGCACCCATGCGATTTTTCAGAAAGAGGTTTCCTTTGCACGGCTGGGGCTGGTAATTACGGACGAGCAGCACCGCTTCGGCGTGGCACAGCGGACGCTGCTGGCGGACAAGGGCGGCTTTCCTCACAAGCTGGTCATGTCGGCGACGCCGATTCCCCGCACACTGGCTCTGATGATCTACGGCGATCTGGACATTTCTGTCCTGAAAGAACTGCCCCGCGGACGGCTGCCGGTGCAGACTTTTGCAGTCACCGGAAAGCTGCGGCAGCGGGCGTACAGCTTTATCCGGCAGCAGCTGGAACAGGGGCATCAGGGCTATATTGTTTGCCCCATGATCGACGATCGGGACGAGAGCGAATTACAAGCAGTTTCCAGCTATGCAGAGTCCATACAGGCGGGAGCATTCTCTGCCTATCGGGTGGGACTGCTTCACGGCAGAATGAAGCCGGCAGAGAAGGACAGCGTGATGACGGCGTTCCGGAACCATGAACTGGATCTGCTGGTCAGCACTACCGTGATTGAAGTCGGCGTTGATGTGCCAAACGCTACCATTTTGCTGATCGAAAACGCTGAACGGTTCGGCTTGTCCCAGCTGCACCAGCTGCGGGGCCGCGTGGGACGGGGCAGTGCACAGAGTTACTGTATCCTCATGACCGACCACGTGACGGAGGACTGCCGCACCCGCATGCAGATCATGAGCCGTACCAACGACGGCTTTCAGATCGCGGAGGCGGATTTACAGCTGCGGGGGCCGGGGGACTTTTTCGGGCAGCGGCAGCACGGTCTGCCGCCGTTACAGATCGCCGACCTGTCCCATGACACCCAGTTGCTCCATGAAGTGCAGGAAACGGCAAAAAAAATTCTGGAAAAAGATGCGGATCTGTCGGCTCCCGAACATGGGGCGTTGCGGCTGGAAGTACTGCGGCTGTTCCGTCGCAGCGGCGAAAATGGCAGAAATTAGACGGTTTTCATGTGCATATCACACAATGGAACAATGTTGAAACTATACAGACATAACAAAGCGTGCGTTTTTTCGATTTTTTTGAAAAAAACGCTTGACAAACCCCTTGCAATGTGATATACTGTAATAGTCGCCGGTGAGGAAAACACAAAAAACACCGGAAAGACAAGCAAGTGGAAGCTTAGCTCAGCTGGGAGAGCATCTGCCTTACAAGCAGAGGGTCATAGGTTCGAGC
>ERZ772872.2475-NODE-2475-length-14992-cov-3.687220_pt1 | contig 14992 bp, 10 predicted proteins | sample MGYA00512132_ERZ772872 | MGnify/ENA primary metagenome ERZ772872 (study PRJEB29015, sample SAMEA2737724) | human gut metagenome | biome: human gut; feature: human-associated habitat; material: faeces | place: China | collected 2012 ...
GCAGAGCCTCTGGCGTCTCCCCTTTTACCCCAGTTCCTTCACCCGGTGGCAGGCGACGAAGTGACCCTTCTCGACTTCGTTGAAGGGCGGCATCGACTGCGCGCAGGCTTCGGTGGCGTAGGGGCAGCGCGTGCGGAACGGACAGCCCGACGGCGCGTTCAGGGGGCTTGGAATGTCGCCGGAGAGGACAATGCGCTTGTTCGCGCGCGCCGCCTTCGGGTCAGGCAGCGGAACGGCGGACAAAAGCGACTTGGAATACGGGTGCAGCGGGTGATTGTAGATTTCCTCCGCCGACGCCAGCTCCACCATCTTGCCCAGATACATCACGGCGATTCTGTCCGAAATGTGCCGCACAACCAGCAGGTCATGCGCAATGAACAGGTATGTCAGCCCCAGCCGATCCTGCAAATCATCAAACATGTTGATGACTTGCGCCTGAATCGACACGTCCAGCGCCGACACCGGCTCGTCGCAGACGATGAATTCCGGATTCACCGCCAGCGCGCGGGCAATGCCGATGCGCTGCCGCTGACCGCCGGAAAACTCGTGCGCGTAACGCGAGGCGTGTTCACTGTTCAGCCCGACATAGCCCAGCAGCTGCAAAATGCGCTCCTCCCGCTCCTTCTTGGAGGAATACAGGTGGTGCACATCCAGCGGTTCGCCCACGATGTCCGACACGGTCATGCGCGGGTTCAGCGAGGAGTACGGATCTTGGAACACCATCGTTGCCTTCGTGCGGAACTTCTGCAAGTCCGCTTTCGTCTTGACAGGCTTACCATCGTAAATGATTTCGCCCGCCGTCGGCTTGTACAATTGGAGGATGGTGCGCCCAACAGTCGTCTTGCCGCAGCCGGATTCGCCCACCAGACCGAGCGTTTCGCCCTTGTTGATGGTGAAGGACACATCATCGACCGCCTTCAGCGGCTTGGTGCGGAAGAAGCCCATGTTGATGTCAAAGTATTCTTTCAGTCCCTTGACTTCCAGCAGCGGCTGGTGCATCTGCGCTTCAGACACAGGGCACTCCTCCTTCCTCCGTGATGCTGCCGTCCTCAACGCCCTTCTTGACGTTCATCCAGCAGGTTGCCATATGGTCGTCATTGATGAGCATCCGAACCGGCTTCTCTTTCAGGCAAATCTTCATCGCCGCCTCGCAGCGAGGCGCGAACGGGCAGCCTTTGGGCATGTTCAGCAGGTCAATCGGCGTACCGGTAATCGGCTCCAGGCGCTGTCCGTTGTTCTCCGCCGTCGGGATGGAGCGCATCAAGCCCTTCGTGTACTCGTGGCGCGGGTTGTAGAAGATTTCATCCGCCGTACCCTGTTCGCAGATAGAACCGGCGTACATGACGATGACCTCGTCGCACATCTGGGCGACAACGCCCAAGTCGTGCGTAATCATGATAATCGCCATGCCCATCTTCTTCTGCAAATCGCGCATCAAATCAAGAATCTGCGCCTGAATCGTCACGTCCAGCGCGGTCGTCGGCTCGTCGGCAATCAGGATGTCCGGCTCGCACGCCAGCGCCATAGCAATCATTACGCGCTGCCGCATACCGCCCGACAGCTCGAACGGGTACTGCTTCATGCGCTTTTTCGGCTCGTTGACGTTGACCAGCTTCAGCATCTCCACCGCGCGTTCGCGCGCCTGATGGCGGTTGCGGTCGGTGTGCAGCAGAATCGCTTCCATCAGCTGCCGACCGATGGTGTAGGTCGGGTTCAGGGATGTCATCGGGTCTTGGAAGATAATCGAGATGCGGTTGCCGCGCACGGTGCGCAGCAGCTTCTCGTCCGCGCCGACCAGCTCCTGCCCGTCGAATTTCACGCTGCCGCTGACGATTTTGCCCGTCGGCGCAAGAATCTGCATGATGGAATACGCCGTGACGCTCTTGCCCGAACCGCTTTCGCCCACGATGCCCAGCACCTTGCCGTGGTCAAGGCGGAACGAAACGCCGTCCACCGCCTTGACTTCGCCCGCGTCGGTGAAGAAGGATGTATGCAGGTCATTGACTTCCAGCAATGCCATTTTGTCCAGCTCCTTTCATCACGCATTCAGCTTCGGGTCAAATGCGTCGCGCAGGCCGTCGCCGAACAGGTTCAGGCTCAGCACGATGAGGCAGATGACCACGGCGGGGATAATCAAGCGATAGGTGTAGGAATAGATGCCGTTGAGCGCGTCAGAAGCCAGCGAGCCCAGCGAAGGCATCGGCGCGTTGACGCCCAGACCCAGGAAGGACAGGAAGCTTTCGGTGAAAATCGCGTTCGGAATTTGCAGCGCGGTCGAAATAATCACGACGCTGATGCAGTTCGGCAGAAGGTGCTTGCGGATAATCCACTGCGCCTTCGCGCCCGTCGCCTGCGCCGACAGCACATACTCCTGCTCGCGGAGGGACAGAATCTGACCGCGAATCAGGCGCGCCATGCCCACCCAGTAGAGCAGACCAAAGACGATGAACATGCTGATGATGTTCGAGCCGATTTTCTCTAAGATGGTGCCTTCCACATGCAGCACCTGCCCCAGCACGACCGCCAGCAGGATGATAACCAGCATGTCCGGCAATGAGTAGATAATATCGACGATTCGCATGATGAACAAGTCCACCCTGCCGCCGAAATATCCTGCGACTGCGCCAATCATCATGCCAATCACCAGCACGATGATGCTGGCGAAGAAGCCGACGGCAAGGGAAATGCGTGTCCCGTAGACGACGCGGATGAAGTAGTCGCGTCCGTGCGCGTCCGTGCCGAAGATGTGCGGGAAAACAGATTCCCCTTTGTCGATTTTCTTCAGTTCCGTCTTGCCGTACTGGAACGGCGCGAGGTTGTTGTAGCTGTTGTCCATCGGGCGTCCCTTCGTCTGCCCCAGCATCTGGTCATACGAGTACGGCCAGAACATCGGAATAATGATGGAGGACAGCGTAATCAGCACAATCAGAATCAGGCTGATGGTCGCGACCTTGTTCTTCAGCAGGCGCTTCACGCCGTCGCGGAAAAAGGTCGAGGACGGCCGCATCCGGGAGATGACTTCCTTTTCCTCCGCCGTCGCGGGCATGAAGGAATCCACATCCAGATGCAGGCTAAAGGGCTTTTTCTTGTTCATCATCATGATGCAGAGGCCTCCTTATTCGTAATCAATGCGCGGATCAACCACCTTGTAGAGCAGGTCGCTGATCAGATTCATAATCACGATTAAAGAGGCGAGGAAAATGGTCGTCCCCATAATCATGGTGTAGTCGCGGTTGGTGATGCTGGATACGAACTGGCGGCCGATGCCCGGCACAGCGAAAATCTGCTCGACGACCATCGAGCCGGTGACGATGAACGCCAGCATCGGGCCGAAATAGGTGATAACCGGAATCAGCGAGTTCTTCAGCGCGTGACCGAAGATAATTTTCTTGCCCGAAACGCCCTTGGCGCGCGCGGTGCGGATATAATCCTGCCCCAGCACGTCGAGCATGGAGGAGCGCGTCAGGCGCGTGATGTAGCTCATCGGGTAGAGCGCAAGGGTGATAATCGGGAGGATCAGCCCTTCGGCCGTCGCGCCGTTCGCGGGTACCCAGCCTAACTTGACTGAGAACACTATCAGCAGGAATGACCCCATAATGAACGACGGCATGGACACGAACGCGGTCGTAATCACCATGATAATCTTATCCAGCACGGTGTTGCGCCGCAGCGCCGCCAGCGCGCCGAGGACGATGCCGACGATTGCCGCGCTGAACGCCGCAATCAGACCCAGCTTTGCGGAGGTCTTCATGCCATCCAGAATAATGTCAATGACCTGACGGCCGCGCTGCTTCAGGCTCGGCCCGAAGTCCAGCTTCGTCACCACGTCGCGCAGATACGTCACATACTGTTCACCCAGTGGCTTGTCCAGCCCGTACTTGGCCTCCAGCGCCGCCTGCGCTTCCGCGGAAATTGCCTTTTCACTTGCGAACGGTCCACCCGGAATCGAGTGCATCACGAAGAACGTCACCGTGATGACAATCCAGATGGTCAGCAGCGCCAGCAGCACGCGCTTGAGGACATAAAACAGCATCTTGGAATTCATCCGCTTCACCTTCCCGGCAGGGGCGCTGCCGCGTCTGCCTGCGTTTCTTGTTCATCGACGCGCAAAACCAACCAGTTTCACCGCGTCGATACTTTATTATGAAACACTGTATGGAGAAAATCAAGTGTTTTGCTGCATAAACTGTGTTTTTTTCATGTTTTTTTCGTGTATTTTGAATATTTTCGGCCATGTAGTTGCATTTGTCAAGTTTTCTGCAGCTCCTTGTGCATTTTTGCGCACAAAAAAATGCAGGACGCTCATTCGTCCTGCATCATGGTAACGAAGTGAATTACTCCGCTGCCGCCAAGCTGCCGAAGATTTCCAGCGGCATATTCTCCAGCGCGTCGCCCACTTCCTTGCTGGCAACCTGGAACGTCACGGCGAGAACCGTCTCGTCGTCAAGGAAAGCATACAGCGCCAGCACGGTGTCGCCCGGCGTGTACATCAGGCAATAGTTTTCGTTGACATACAGCTCAGCGAGCATTTCTTCCGTCGCGCCCGCATCCTGAATGCCTTGCAGCAGCGTTTCGAAAGTCATCGCGGACTTCTGCACCGTAATGCTGACCGTCTGGTCGGCGTTGACGGCGAAGAGCAGGATGTTCTCGGCGTTTTCCGTGCCTGCGGGGACTTCCTGAACCGCCCAGTCCGCCGGAATCTGCATCGTCAGACCCGTTTCACCCAGCGCAACCGTCTGCGCCTCGAAGCTGACATTCATCTCGACTGCCGGCACTTCCGCTTCTTCCTCCGCGAATGCAAAGGCGGTGCAGCACATCATGAGCGCCATCAGGAGAGCAAGGAGTTTCTTCATATTTGTTTCCATCCTTTCATTTCCAGCATGATTTGGCTGATTTCTTTCCATATGGAACAGCCACATCTGGTAACATTTATGATACCAAATGCAAGCCGCTTTTGCAATACGCTTTCGCGCAGGAAAACGGTTGATTCGCGCGGATTTGGGATTTCAGAATGAAGCAGCCTCCTTTTTCATTCGGAAAATGCGAGTGAAGTAACTTTTATTTACTTTTCAATTCTCCCCAAAACAAACAGTTGATTCTTTCCGTAAAAGCGGACTTTGCTTCCCTCCTCCTTCACAAAAAACGGGGCACCGCGAGAGCCTTTCGCCCCCGCAGCACCCCGCCATCCGCGGCTGCGCAATTCCGCATTGTCCCTTACTTCTTCGTCCAGTCCTGCTTTTCGCCGATGCCGTAGTTTGCCGGCAGCACGTCGTCATCAACCAGCACGAAGCCCAAATCCGCCGTGTAGGTCGTACTGGCGGAGGTCACCTGCACCGGGTTCGATTCGCCGTTTTCGCCCAGAATCGACGCAATCAGCGGAATATCCGTGCGCATACGCGTCGGCACAACTTCCGCCGGGTAGATGGGCTTGAGCGTGTACACGCCCGGATACAGGTTCTCAAAGGTGTAGTAGCCATACGCGTCGGTTGTCGTTTCCGCGACGAGCTGATTGTTGCGCCACAGCTCGATGCGCATGTCGCCCAGACCGAGTTCGCCCGCGTCCTGCAGGCCGTTGCCGTTCAGGTCAAGCCAGCAGAAGTCGCCCAGCGTGCCCGGCTGCACCGCGCCAATATTCTGTTCCAGCTGATGCTGGCTCATGCGCAGGGCAATCAGGTCGCTCTCTCCCTCGCGGGCGGTGTAGGTCGTCATCACGCTGATGTTCTGCCCGTCCTTGAGGCGCGTGTCGTCCTTTTCTACGACGACGTAGCCGTTCGGGAGCGTCACACGCAGACGGTAGTTGCCCGGCATCAAGCCGTCAAAGCGGTAGATGCCGTCCTCGCCCGTCGTCGCGTTTTGCAGTTCGCTGCCCTTTTCGTCCAGCAGGATAACCTCCGCGCCGGACAGGGGCGCAATCTCGCCCGCGTTGTCGCACCAGACCATGCCGCCGATGCTTGTGTCAATCTTCAAGCCCAGCATCGGAGCAGTATAGTTGTTGTTTTCGCTAATTTCAATCTCGGTCATGACGAGCTGACTGCCCTCGGTGGTGAAGGTGCTGTCGCCCAGACGCGCCGCCTGCGTGCCTTCCTTGAGGTCGTAGGCAAGGCTGTAGACACCGGGGGCAATGCCGTCGATGGCGAACCGCCCATCCGCATCGGTCTGCACCTGCGCAAACACCGCGCCGGTTTCATCCAGCAGGGTCAGTGTCTCGTTTTCCGGGGTGATTTCGCCCGCGTCCATGCGGCCGTTGTCATTCTCATCCACCCAAACCTGACCGGACATCTTCGACGGAATCACGCCGCCAAGCGCCTGATTCAGCCATTCCTCGCCCAGGCCGATTTCGATGTTCACCTGCTGCTCGTTCAGCCCGTGCATCAGCGGCAGGGTCACATTGCCGTCCAGCTTGGAGAGCACCATGCCCTCCGGGAAGCGCAGGGTCAGCGTGTAGGCGTCCGGCCGCAGCCCGGTGAAGCTGTACGCGCCCGTCGCATCGGTGACGACGGTCTGCTCCGTCAAATCCTCGCGGGAGGGGGTCAGAATCAGCGTCACGCCGGCAAGCGCCGCTTCGTTTGCATCCTGCGCGCCGTTGCCGTTGTGATCGGCAAACACCATGCCTTCAATGTCGCCCAAAGCCAGTGCGCCGCACAGGGGCGCGGTGACCTCTTCGCCCACGCCGATGGTAAAGGAATCCGTCGTGCCGTCGGAATCCGGCGCGATGGTGTTGCCGCCGTCCGCCAGGGGAGCAAACACGCCGTCGCCCGGCAGCTCGTAGCGCAGGCGGTACGTTCCAGGCAGCACCGCGTCAAACAGGAAACTGCCATCCGCGCCGATGGTGCGGGTCGCCACGTCACCGGTTTCGTCCATCAGGTGAACCACCGCGCCGAGCAAGCCGCCTTCATCCGCGTCGCGCAGGCCATTGTCGTTCTTGTCGGCAAACACCACGCCGGACACATGGCCGGGGGTAATCATGCCGATATCAAGCCCCGTCAAATCCGCACCCATTGTCAGCGCCACCGGTTCGCTTTCGCCCGCGCCGCCGGAGAGGTTGCGGAGGATATTGCCGTCGCCCGTGCGCGTGAACGCCAAGCCGCGGTTTGCGGTCGCGCTCACGGTGTACTGCCCCGGCGCAAGGTCATCGAAGGTATACACGCCGCTGCGGTTCGTTTTCGCCGTGCGGGTATTGCCGTTTTCATCCGTCAGGGTGACGGTGAAGTTGTTGACCATCTTTTCCGCGTCCATCCGGCTGCCGGAGAAGTCGTCATCCAGATACACCGTGCCGGAGATGCTGCCGTAAGTAATCGCGCCGATGGCCATCGTCATCTCGCTGTCGTTCTCCAGCACCACATCGGAAATCGTGTACTCGCGGCGATCATTGCCGGGGGCGAACATGTTGCCGTACTCGCCATCGCCCGCGATGGTGTACACATAGCCCTGCGGAATCGTCGCTTTGACGCGGAACGTGCTGCCGCGGATGTTGGCGAAGGTGAAGCGCCCGTTCTCGTCGGAGACGGTGTTCAGCAGCTCCTTGCCGATGGCCTGACGGTACAGGACGACCTTCACGCCTTCCAGCGTCTTTTCGCCCTCGTCGTACACGCCGTTGTTATTTTCATCCAGGAAGCAGATGCCGTTGATGTCAGAGCCCTTCATCACGCCAAGGAGGACTTCCTCCAAATCACCGCGTTCAAGAATCACCTGATCCGTTTCGGAGCGCTTGAATTCGCTGGTGATGATGGAGCGGCGATTACCGCCCGTCTGACTGTAGCGCGCAAACACCAAGCCGTCCGGCAGGCTGTATTCGACATTGTATGTGCCATAGCGCATTTGACCGATGTAGAATTTGCCGTCCTCGCCGCTCTCGGTTTCGTACACCAAGCCGTTTTTCACGCCGACGGCGCGGATTTTGATGCCCGCTTGACCGGGTTCGCCGTCCTGATACACGCCGTCGTCGTTTTCATCCAGCCACACAAGGCCCTGCAGCGCCGCCATCGTCATCACGCCGACGCCCACGTCGGTCACAGAACCGGCTTCGAGGGTCAGCGGCACGCTGTTTTGCACTCGTTCGGTCGTTTCATCCATGATGGACATGTTCGCGCTGACATTTTTGCCGTGCGCGCCATGGCCGAAGCCCGCGGGCAGCTCGCTGCGCAGGACGTACGTCCCCGCCGGGACAGCCAGCGACACTTCACCGTTCTTGTCCGTTTCGCCGGATGCCACAACAACCTCCACGCCGTTGACTTCGGTGATGAGGCTCATCGTCGCGCCGGACACGCCTTCCTCGTACTTCCCGCGTGAACCGTTGTTATCGTTGTCGCGGAAGGCGTGGATGGTCAGCGCCGCCGGATTCGCCGCCTTCGCGGTCACAGTCGCGGGTTCGTCGCTAATGACGAGCGCGCCGTTGGCAAGGGTCACGCCCGCATCATAGCGGACGACGTACGTCCCGTATTCGAGGAACTCCACCTGCCAAGCGCCGTTTTCATCCGTCACCGCTTCCGCCGCGACTTCGCCCGCCTGATTGACCAGCTGCACCTGCACGCCGCTCATCGGCTGACCGTCCAGCCCCAGCACCACGCCGGAAGCGTCGCCGGTGGCATGGTTCGCCAGCGCCGGCAGCACAACGGTTTCGCCTGCGCCGATTTCCACCAGAATGCTCGCCGTCACGCCCGTATCGGTCGTGCTGAGCGTCCAGCCCTCGGTGTCATACAAGCCGCGCGGCAGGGTTGCCGTAATCTGGTAGGTATCAGGATACAGGTCGTTCAGCGCAAACGCGCCGCTGACCGTCATCTGTTCACTCATCCGCTGGCCGGAAATCGTCACTTCCGCCGGGGCAGACAGATCGTCGATGCTGCCGGTCATGCCGCCGCTGAGCGTCAGATCCAGTTCATAGCGGCTGGTCTGCATCGCCTGAATGTTCACCAGCCACTGCGCCTGACCCTTCTGCAGGTTCGGCCAGTCGTTTACACCCGTCAGCAGCGTGCCTTCCGGCAGCGTCACCGTGACGGCGTATGTCCCGTGGAAGAGGTCGGCTTCCTGCACCGTCTCGCCATCAGTCAGGTAACCCGTGCGGGTCGTTTTGCCGTCCTCGCTGACAATCTGGTACGCCACTGCCGCGTTCACGCCGCGCATGAGCATCGTCAGCGTGCCGTCCACGGGTTCAGGGGTGGGGGTCGGCGTAGGCGTAGGCGTCGGGCTCGGCGTGGGCGTCGGACTCGGGGTCGGGGTTGCCGTCGGGGTTGGCGTCGGCGCTTCCGTGGGTTCCTCCGTGGGTTCCTCCGTCGGATTCTCGGTCGGCGCTTCCGTCGGCGCTAATGTCGGGGTCGCCGTCGGCGTAGGCGTTGCCGTCGGTGTCGGGGTCGGTGTAGGTGTCGGGGTGGGCGTCGGCGTAGGCGTAGGTTCAGGCGTGGCGGTCGGCGCCATCGTCGGCGGCACATAGTAATAGGAAGCGTTCACCTTCGTCACGGAATCCGCACCCGTGTAGCGCTCAATGTTGATAATCTTGTCGCGCCAGCTTTCAATGGCCAGCGAAGCCTTCGTCATGCGCAGGGTATACAGCCCCGTGTGAATCGCCGCCGGCAGGGCATAGTCGCCCCGGCTGTCGGTGTCGAAGGAGAGAATCGTCTCGCCGCGCTCGTTAATCAGGTCAAAAGAGGAGCTGCTCTCCGTATGCACGGTGAACAGACCCGTGTCCGTCAGCACAGCAATGACCGCTTTGTTCAGCCGTCCGCCGACAATCGACACGGTGTAGCTCGCCGCCATAATGGCGTCCTCCGGCATCGTTTCCGCCACCGGGACAAGCTGCACATTGCCCGTGCCAGGGACGGAAATCGGGTCACTGCCGAAGTCGGTCAGGCGAATCGTGCCGACCGCCTCCCCGTTCTGCATGACGGTAAAATCGCCCGTGAATTTCCGGGATTCATACGTTCCCGCGCTTGTGGCATACATGCCCAGAAAATCCACTTGCAGCATCGTCAGCTCCGATGCCGCAGCCGCGGGGAGCAGCATCAGCAGCATTCCCAGCGTGAGCAGGAGTGACAGAAATCGCTTGCCAAGCATCCTCATCTTGCCTGTTCCTCCATCTGAATCATCCGCAAGCCGTGCGGAGTAAAGTCACAGAATAATCCATGTACTATGGTAAAGCAATCCGCCCGACTTGTCAACCATTCCGCGCATATTTTTACAATTGGATTGCTTTTCTGGTCGAAAATCAGCATGTTCCGGCAATAGAAAAGAAGGCTGACTTTTTCAGCCAGCCTCCCATGCGGATACTATTTCCAAATGAGAATGCGCCGAGATGCACCGCAAATGATTCGTTCTGGCTAACGCAAACGCCAGTATGGGAAAGGCGCAAGCAGATGGCACAGGCGAATGCAGGAAATCGTATCAGTTGCTGCCGCCCATCAGCAGGGTCAGCATGCTCTCCGGCAGACTCATCAGCAGGGTCATGGGCAGGTTCTGCAGGTTGTTCATCACCTTGACGAACCACGTCTGGAACTCACTGTCCGTCATCGCGCCCAAATCCTGCGCCTTGCTCACGTCCAGCGCGTCCTTCGCGTCGCAGGTGCGGGTTTCCGCCGTGATGGTCACAACGTCCAGACCCATGAAGCGCACCAGCACATCCACCTTGCGGACGCCCTGTTCGCCGTCCATCGTCGTAGCGGTCGTCACCACCACGCCGAAGCCCTGCTCGACACCGTCCACCGTTTCCTTGATTTCCACATCAACAACGCTGCTGTCCGTGCCGACGCCCTTGCCGCTGACGTTGATTTCAACGGGGTCTTCGCCATCATAGGCGGTCAGGTTCGCCGTGAAGTTCTCCAAGTCGCCTGCGAAGGTCAGCGTCGCCGCGGTATCTTCCGCGCTCTTGATGGTCACAAGCCACGTCGCCACGCCGTCCGCCGTGTTGCGGGTCATCGTGAAGGAGATCGGCAGGGGTTCTTCGCCGCCGTTGTTGATCTTCACCGAAGCCGTCATGCGAACCAGCTCGCCTGCTTCAGTCATCCAGTATTCATAAACGATGTCATCCGCGTAGAGATCTGCTTCATCAAGTTCTTTCAGCAGGTCGTCCCAGCTCGTGTCAGCAGCGGAAAAAAGCGCATCCATGTAAGCACCGACGCTCGGAACGCTGTGGATCATTTCCAGCAGGGCTTTCGTCATCTCGACGATCTTTTCCGGCGGAACGGTGACTTTGACGTAGCTCTTCGCCGCGTCGCAGTCGCCGGGCTGCTCGGTCACTTCTGCCATTTCTTCACCGGACAGTATTTCGTTCATCATGGTCATGAACGCCGTAGTGTCCGCCTGCGTCAGTTCTTCCATGAGCTGCTCTTCCGTCATGCTGCTCAGGTTCGCCGCTGCTTCCATCAGGGCAGTGTATTCCGCATTGCCGCTCAGCTGTTCCTTCGATTCTTCAATCGCCTTGTCGATCTCCTCGTCGCTCTGACCGGACATCTTCATCGTCGCGCGGAGGGCTTTTTCCCTGATGGCTTCCACGTCCTTGCTGTTCACAGCAATCACGCCGCCCAGCAGCGCGCTGGACACATACATCAGCTGGTTTTCTTCCGCAGCAGTCGTCAGCGATGCCATACCCAGCACGCTCTTGCCGCTCAGGTTCAGGTCAAAGCCAGCTTCGTCGCCCTGCTGATAGCCGGTCAGGGACAGCGCCGCCAGCAGGTCGTTGATGGCAGCCATCGCGGTGTCATCCCCGCCCAGCGCCGCCACGAGGTCAGCGTTCAGGTCGTGGATGGTAATGGTGGTTTCCTGACGCGCGGCATTGTCCCACACGCTGTTTTCCGCCATCGAGGTCAGGGGCATCGCCAGCATCATGATGCTGAGCAGTACCGCAAGCAATTTCTTCATGGGGTTTTCCTCCTTGTTATTTGGTTTCCCTTTTTCTTTATAGCGAACACTGCGGGGCAGTGATGCTTTCGGTTGATGTTAGTCGGCGTTATCCAAAATGATGGTGCTGCTCGGCAGCGTCGTCGTACCGTCCATGAGCTGCCGCACGCTGTTCGGCAGATTCATCAGGATGCGCGGCAGAATCTTCGAAATGCTCGTCGCCAAGGTCAGCATGTAGGCGTTGAAGCGCGCGCTGCTGATTTCGCCCAAATCCAGCACGTCGCCGTCGGACAGCAGGGGGCGCGGTTTGCACGAAAAGGTCGTCGTGTAGATGGTCAAGCCGACTTCACCGCCAGACAAGAGCCGAATTCTCGACTCCCGATGTACACTGCTGCTCGAACCAGACGTAAACACGCCGAATTGTATGCCGCTGTCCGTCCCGTTCGCTTCGGAGGTCGTGCGCACTTCTACATCGACCCTCCCGCCCCTGCGGTTCGGCTCAACCGTCAGCGAAATCGTCGTCTGCGTCTGGTCATCCGGCATAAGCACCAGTTCGGCATTCTTTTCACCGATGGTGAAGCGTCCCGTCGTGCTGTTCTCTTCCTTTTCCAGCGTCCAGTCGTACTGCAAGCCGTCCGCCAGCGTGTTCCGGTTCAGCGTGAACGTGACGGGCTTCAGGATTCCCTCAGTCGGCTCCACCTCGGACATTCTTTCCGCCCAGTCCGGGAGCGCGGAATAGTTCACAATCAGCTTGACAAGCTGCCCCTGCGCATCCGTGTACATCGTCACCTGCGCGTCGCTGTACAGCATCGTCTGCTGACGTACCTGCGCCGCCCAGTCGATTTCCTGCGGCACATACTCTTCCGTCGTCGTCTGCGACATGAACTGCATCAGATTGTCATAATCCGCCGCCAAATCCGCGAAGTTCTGGACGACAGGCACTTGCATCGCCGTTTCCAGCAGAATCGCCAGCCGATTGACCAGCTGTTCGTTCGTCAGCGTGAACGTACACACCTGTATCGCCGGGTCACAGCCTTCGAGCTGCTCCGTCACAGGGTCAATCGTCATGGACGGCTGATATTCCGCCAAGCGGCGCTGCATCTCCGTAAAGTCAATCGCCGCAAGGCTATTCAGCACTTCTTCCGCCTGCACGTTTTCCGTGAAGAGGGGATTTTTGAGTACCTTCGCCGTCATTGCGCCCATCTGTCCCACCTGCGCAATCTGCTCCGCGTAGTACCCAGAGGATACCGTCTCGTTGATGACTTCCGCCGTAAGACCGCGCTGGCTGAGCTGCTGGCGGTACACCAGCTCCCCGAAATGCTGCATGTCCTCGTCGAGGTTCAGATACAGCGTCTCGCCCAGCAGGTCACTGCTGACATAGACATCCGCGCCGCTGAACTGCACGGCATAATCGACAATAGGCTGGTCGTTCAGCGTCACCTCATAGGCGGCTGACGTTGTCCCCTGCTGATAGACTATCACCCGCAGGGCATCCAGAAAGTCATTGACGGCTTTCTCCTCCGCTTCGTCGATGTCCGCCCCCAGCACCTTCGCATTGAAGTCTTTCAGGAAAATGACTGTCCTTGTCGCGCCGGGCGCACTTTCCTCCGCAAAACCACACAGCGGCAGCATCAGCGCCAGCGTCAGCAGAATCGCAAGCAGCTTCTTCATTCGTCAGCCTCCTTGACATTCGTTTGTGCGCTTTTCAGCATTCCATTACCATTATATCAAAAAAAACACCTGTTGCAAGCGAATATGCGCAAGTTTTACAATTCCGTGCCTGAAAGATGCAAATTTGCGTCTGAAAGCGCAGCTTCGCGGAAAAATGCTTGATGCCGTCATGCAAAATTTCTGTGAATGGCGCAAAAGGCCGTTTTCCCCTCTTGTGAAGCGCGAAAAAATATGCTACAATAGATAGAGTATTCCGGATTACTGAAAGGAGCTAATTCGCATGGAATTTCTGACCAAGCTTTTGGGCATCGCCACCGCCGTTGCGGAAACCACCACCACCACCGGTGCGGCCGACCCTGCCGCCGTCACCACGGATTCTGCCGCTGGCGGCATTGTCGGTATCCTCTTCAGCCTTCTGCCGCTGCTGCTGGTTTTCGTCCTGATGTACTTCATGATGATTCGCCCGGAGAAGAAGCGCCGCAAGAAGGAGCAGGACATGCTCGCGTCCCTGAAGAAGGGCGATCGCGTGTGCACCATCGGCGGCATCTACGCCACCATCGAGAGCATCAGGGACGACACCATCACCCTGAGCGTCGGCAAGGGCGACCAGACGATGGTTGTTGCGCGCTGGGCGATTCGCTCGGTGGAAGATGTGACCATCGAGAACGAGACCGAATCCCTGAACTAATCGCAAAATTCCCGGCTTCGTGCCGGGTTTTTTTGTGCCCGATTTTCCCGCCGCGCATATGTTGGGAGTGAACAGCTCACACGATGGGAGGAATCGCCATGAATCAGCGTCCGAATTGCTGCCGTCCCATGCCGCCGCAAGCGCCTTGTCCGTCCAGACCACCTTGCCCGTCTTGTCCGCCGACGCAGAAGGGCGTTTTATTGCCGCGAATCCTCGCCAGCGGGCGGGAGTGGCAGCGCCGCGCGTGTGTGGCGCTGTACGTCGGCGGTTTGCCGGAGGATGCGAACGGGCGATTGCGGCTCGTCGGCGTTACGGCGTGCGGTGACGCGGATTGGGAGATTGCGCCGTACCAAGAACCGCACCCGTGCGGCTGCCGCGGATGCCGACCGTCTCGACCCGCGCCGTGCCTTCTGCGGGTGAATATTCCGGTTGTTTGCCAAGTGCAGGCGGAGTGCGGGCAAGTTTTGCGCGGCGAAAGTGTGCTGACAACGGATGTTGCGCTGCCGATTCGCTGTGTGCAGGCGGAATGCTGGCGCAACCAGATGATGGTGCTGCCGTGTGTTCGGCTGATTGACGGCGGCGCGCCTGTGTGTGCGGATGGCTGCCGTCCCCCTGTGTTCGATTGCACGATTGAACTGCTCGTCGAAGCCTACATGACGCGATGGGAAGCGTGCGGCACCCCTGCGCCGACTTGTCCGGATTTACCGCTATTCCCCCCGCCGCCGTTCGGGTGACAAGGGCGTTGGAAGACCCAAGGGGCTTTGCCCCTTGACCCCAGCAGGGACGCTGTCCCTGCACCCTGCAAGG
>ERZ772872.2485-NODE-2485-length-14915-cov-3.400000_pt1 | contig 14915 bp, 25 predicted proteins | sample MGYA00512132_ERZ772872 | MGnify/ENA primary metagenome ERZ772872 (study PRJEB29015, sample SAMEA2737724) | human gut metagenome | biome: human gut; feature: human-associated habitat; material: faeces | place: China | collected 2012 ...
TCGGACGGCGCGGACAATTCGCAGACGCTGACGCTGCAAACGCCGAACGCGCTGCCGGGCATCCCGGTCACATCCGGCGGAAACTACACGGACGAGAACGGGCAGCAGTGGGCCTGCGATGAGGTAGATTTGGCGCGCGGGGTGTATGTGCAGCGCGTCACCAAAATCAAGGTGACGTCTTCGCTCAACTGGCAGACGTCTGGACAAAAGGTTGATAGATACTTTGCTTGGTTCGCTGGTACTTCTGCGACAAATGTTCTTTGTACGCACTTTTCCACCACCGTAGGTTCGGAAGTTGTCGGCGGCGCTATCGCAAATCAAAACAACCTCATCGGCTTTGCCTATGCGCAAAAAGGCACATCAACACTTGATGAGTTCAAAGCATTCCTCGACGCGAAAGAGGTGTATGTTTTGACATCGCTTGCAACACCCGTCGAAACCGCCCTTTCCGCTGCTGAAATTGCCGCGTACAAAGCGCTGACCACCTACGCCCCGACGACCGTCATCAGCACAAGCGGCGGCGCTGGCGCGACGGCAACGTATCAGCGAGACGTGACCATTGTAATCAAAAATCTTGAGGATGCGATTGCGTCCATGACGCAGAATTAAGGAGGTATCTTTGTGGCAATTAACAGCAAAGCTCGGCACGACCTGACGCTGCGCGCGATTAAGCGCGAGATTTCCGCTGGACGTGATGTGGCATTTTGGCTCGATAAGGCTTACACGCACCTCGACAACGGGCTGTTTAATGAGGACGACATTGCGGAAATCGAGAAGCTGGCGCAGACGTACTATGATTCGCTGGACGCGGCGGAAAATGGTAGAGAAAACACAATCTAAGTTGCAATTAAGTTGCAATCTTGCTGCTCAGCGTTTCGCAAATGCCGATTTTTCGGCATTTTTAAGTTGCACGCAAGTTGCAAGTTAGTACCAAGTTAGTACCAAGTTAGTACCAAGTTTTAGGAGGTGTCATCATGCCCAAAATCGCAGTATCCGACATTCTGGGCGACTTCCAGCGGATGCTTGCCGAGCACTGGACGTATACGGAAGGCGCGGCGCAGAAAGGCAATGTGGACTGTTCCGGCGCGTTCGTGTACGCCTTCCGGCAACACGGGCTCTACATTTATCACGGCAGCAACCGCATTGCTCGGACGGAAATTGTTGAGCTTGTCCCGATTTCCGCCGCAAAGCCCGGAATGGCGGTTTTTAAGTGCCGGAATCCGGGTGATTCGCGGTATGCCTTGCCGTCAGGCTATAAACAGGGTAGCAAATACTACAACGGCGACTTGAGGGATTTTTACCACATCGGGCTGATGGGTGAGGACGGCAAGGTTCTTAATGCGCAGAGCAGCGCAACGGGCTTCGTCGCTTCACCCGTCAAATCGTGGACGTGTGCAGGATACCTCAAAAAGGTCGAATATAAGGAGGATACACCAATGGGGAATGATAACACCGAGGTTATTTGCGTCGGACGTGTGACAGCGCAGAGCGGCAGCACGGTCAATCTTCGCGCAGAGCCGAGCAAATCCGCAAAGGTGCTGGAAAAGCTCAAAATCGGCACGACTGTCAACGTCATCGGAAATAGTGGCGCTTGGCTGCACATCGAGACTGAGACGAATCAGGGCTACATGATGGAGGAGTTTGTCGATGTGGGTATTTCCAAATCGGAAACACCCACGGTTTCTGAGCTTGCGGAACGCATCGAAAAGCTGGAGGAACGCGTCACAGCGCTGGAAGGTGGTGTCGGCTAACATGGAAAACCTCACCGCAGATAAACTGATTCTGGCGCTGGGCGTGATTCTCGTCCTGCTGGGAGCATACAACACATTTTACACCGCGCGGAAAAATGCGAGGGACGAACGCAAGAGACAGGAGCAGCCAACAAACGCGCTGGCATCCAGCGTATCAGACATCAATCGCAAGCTGGACACAGACAAACGCCGCCTTGATGGGCATGATGAGCGCATCGGCGGCTTGCGTGACGGACTGATGGTAACGTGCGCCGGAGTACAGGCACTTTTGGAGCATGAGTTACACAACGGCAACGCCGACGAAATGACGGCGGCAAGCAGGGAAATTGATAATTGGTTGAGGGGTAACGCCCTAAAGGGAGGAAATGCAAAATGAGCGAAAATTTGAAGCGCAAGCTGACAAGCCGCAAGTTCTGGGCGGCAGTTGTGTCCTTTGTGACCATGCTGACTATGGCATTCGGCGTGGCGGATGAAACCGCAACACAGGTCGGAAGCATCATCATGGCGGGTGCTACGGTCATCGCCTATATCATCGGCGAGGGAATGACGGACGCGGCGGCAGTCGCGGAGGGCAAGGATAAACCGAAGGAGTAACGCATGAGCCGCGAAGTCGTATGGACAAAAGCGGTTGTAGATGCTTTTGTGGATGAAGCCTGTTTGTCGGATGAAGAAGAGCTGATTATCAGGTCGCGGGCGAAGGGCTGGACACGCACAAAGCAATCAATGCAGTACAATATGAGCATTCGCAAGATTGACTATATTATACACACGCTTAAAACAAAGTACGACGAGGCGCAGAAATACTCCGAGATTTTACCAAAGCGGAAGACAAAGAAAGCCGGGACGTAATGTCCCGGTATTTTTTATTTCTTAATTTTAATCAACGCCTAATTGTACGATATGGAAATCATGTTCTTCTTCATCGTCTCGATGCGCCCATTCAGCCCACGAAAGGGCAGCGTAGGCATCCGCATACGTCTTGTAGCGCTCATCATCAATAGGTTCGCCGTCCTCGTACCAATCGTGTCCAGCGCGGTCGCAGATGCACAACTCTGACGGTGCGTCACTGATGCTATAATCATAGTCGATAATCATATCGCCATCCTCGTCAATTGTGACATGATACTCGCCCCAAATCCATCCGCGCCGATATGCAATGCCGCCGTGTTCGTAGCAGCCGGAGCGCTTGGTGGAAAAATAGTCATCCGCCGCCTGTTTGTCCTCGGAACACAGTTTTACGTCACCGTGTTCTTCCATTTTATCAAGAGCTTCCCCGGCGCAAGACAAGGAATCAAGATTCGTCCATCCCTCTTCTGTGTCGCTAAAACAGCCTTTCAGTTCAATGTCGTACTCCGCCACGATATACAGCGTAGCAGATTCTTTGTGGTTATTCTCCATATAGTCCTTGAGTGCATCATTGATGTAATTCATCGCTTACCTCTTTCTGTCGGGGGCTTTTATTTTGTACCGCCCCTTGACACTATGTATTATAGCACAAGTTGTGCAACTTGTCAATGCCTTTTTAAGATTTTTCGCAAGTTTTTTGCGTTCTTTCCGCAAGCCACTGCGATAGGGCAAGGCGAATGAGCGCAGAATCACTCAGCCCGATTTTTTGCCCAATCTCTTTAATCTGCGCGTTCTGCTCGTGCGTCACAATTACGTTTTTGACAATGCGGTTTCCATCTTTTTTCAGCATTTTTTGTTCCTCTTAGTTTTATTCTTTTTCATCCGCGCCTTCCAGAACCAAAATCCCGGTAATACACGCGGAAAAGTTGCGGTTTTTCTCCCATTCCTCCATCTGCTCGACAGAGTCGAAGTCGTAGTATACCTCGCGGGAATTGCCATTTTCATCGTCCGTCAGCCGCCCGACCGCCTCGCAGTACGGACAAAAATAGTCCTCCAAATCATCATCCCAGATTGGGGCAGAGACGTGACAAGCAATATTCTCGTCCAGCGTGTAGATAGTGCCATTATATGTTATCTGTAACCCTTCTGTCCCTTGCAGGCTGTAATCTCTATCGCCGTATGCCATTTTACCCCTCCGCCATCAACCGAGGATGACCTGCGGCAGGTAGTTGCCGGTCTCGCGGTCGTAGTGCATCAGGGTCAGGTCAACCCCGCAGCGCACGCAGACCGAGATGACTGCCGCCACGCAAGCCGTCAACCCAGTCACATAGACAACGAGCGGATGCTCGCCATCCCAGAACTGCATATAGTCGATGTCGTAATCATCGACACCGCCGCAGCACTCGTAGTCAGGGGCTACACCGACGTAGTTGGCGTGCGGTCCATTTACCGAAGCCCGCACGCCAACACGGGACAAAATGAAGTCTTTCGCGATAGACTCCATTCCAGCAAAGTCCGTTGGGTCAACCACCTGAGGAAAAATAAACTCTTCCACAGGCATGTCATGCCGCCCAGCGCACAGACCGACGACGACGGCATCGGCAGGAAACTGAACCGAAGTAACGTTAGTCATAATATTCCCTCGCATTTTCTGCCCTCGTTACCTCCGGGGCGGGCTTGTTTTATCGCGCCAGCAATTCGCCGTTTGTTGTGTGCGTCCATTCCAGCGCGATTTCTTTATTTGCGCCGAGAACGAGAACGCCAGCGAGTGCGCGGTTATGCACGTCAGCGCACCATGCGCCAATTGTCCCGCCCAAGTAGTAGGGATAGCCGTCGGTGCGCTTGATGTGGTGTTGCGGATGCTCCTTGATGTACGTCCCGAACAGGGCGTCCACTTCGTCGCGGGTAAAGAGTTCTTCACAGTAATCAAGTTCCATGTTTTCCATTTTTGTTTTCCTCCTTTATTTCCGTCTGGACGCTATGGATTGCTATTGTTAGTAGCTTACCAGCGCGTCGATGATTTCACGCGCTGCACCAGTATGCAGGATAGTCCATGCCGCATGTTCTTCGTACCCATATGGTATTTGAGTGGCGCGTTCCTCTATCCACTCTTCAACCGATAACCCTTTCTTTTGGGCTTCTGCTTCACATTGCTTCCGCCCACTAAAGTGCTCATCCGATAAACAATCTCTAATAAAACGGATGTAGTCAGCCGAACGCAAAATATATCTTGTTCGCAAATCGTTTGCATATTTGATTTGCTTTTCAGACTTCCCTGTAATTTCCGGGAGATGCAGTTCCTCAATCAAAGCTGCTGCTTTTTCTACGTCCTCTTCTTTTTTTGCTTTTTCCCAGCAGCCGGGGCAGACGGTGCAGTGTTCCTCTGCCCACTCTTTCCAGCTATCCGCCTCTTTGCGGTTGCTGCGGAACTGGATTTTCTCAAACTTCGCGCCACACTTGGCGCAGGTGCATTCTGCGATTGCTCTTGCCATACTCGTTACCTCTTTCTGTCCGGAGCTTTTATTTTGTACCGCCCCTTGACACTAATTATTATAGCACAGGTTGCGCAACTTGTCAACACTTTTTCAAGATTTTTCGCAAGTTTTTTTGCAACTTTCCAGCGTTTTGTCTGCATTTCCCAACCGCCAGAATCGCCTATACTATAATCAGTAGGAGGTGGTGCGGTGTATATCCACTACAACCCTAATCCGCGCGGCTTGCGCGTCGGAGATTGCGCTGTCCGCGCAGCATCAAAAGCAGCAGGGGAAACGTGGGGAAGCGCCTATGCGGCACTCTGTGCGCTGGGGTATGACTGCGGAGATATGCCTAACGCCAATCACGTCTGGGGACGGTACTTGCATGAGCGCGGATTCTCGCGCCACGCACTGCCGGATACTTGTCCAATCTGCTATACCGTCGCAGACTTCTGCCGTGAGCATCCGCGCGGGGTGTACGTCCTCGGCATCGGTGACCACGTTGTGTGTGCCGTAGACGGCGATTGGTACGACGCATGGGATAGCGGCGCGGAAATACCAGCGTATTACTGGAAGAGGGGGAACTGATGTATGGCGTATGGTTATCCACAATATTATCCACAGATTCCGTATTATAACGCGCAGCAGACGGCGATGCCCGACCAGCTTGCGCAGCTTCGAGCCGCACAGCAGCCGATGATGCAGCAGCCAGCGCCGCAAGCGCAGCCGTCGAGCAACGGACTGATTTGGGTGCAGGGTGAAGCTGGAGCGAAGAGCTACCTTGTCGCAAATGGTGCGAGCGTTCTGCTGATGGATAGCGAGAAGCAGACGTTTTACATCAAGTCAGCGGACGCGGCGGGAATGCCGTCCATGCGCACGTTTGACTACACGGAGCGCAACGCATCCGTAAAGCCATCCAGCAGCGCGCAGGACGCGCCGGAGTATGTGACGCGGGACGAACTTAACACGCTTACAAAGCGCCTTGAAGCCCTTGAGGGGCGCAAGAAGAAGGGGGTAACGCAAGATGAACCCACTGTTTAACGCACTCGGCGGCGGGCAGATGCCCGGAGCGCTGGGAAATTTCCAGCAGATGATGCAGCAGTTTCAGCAGTTCCGAGCGACGTTTCAAGGCGACCCGGAACAAGAGGTTCGCAAACTGATTGCATCCGGGAAAATCTCGCAAAACCAGCTTAACCAACTGCAACAGGCGGCGCAGATGTTCCAATCGTTCCTCGGTTCTTAACTTTGGCTATATTTGTTGCGCAACAATTTAGCATATATTTCAAATCCCGAAAGGAGAAAAAACATGAGTATGACTTCGGAACTCTCCGCTTCTGACGTGGCTCTGCTTTCCGGCATAAACAGAAACCAGAACGGCGACGGCTTCTTTGGTGGCAATGGCGCATACTGGATTATTATCCTCTTCCTCTTCGTCTTCTGCGGATGGGGCAATAACGGATGGGGTGGCTTTGGCAATCGCAACGGCGGACAGGGTTCTGTCATGGACGGTTACGTCCTCACCTCCGACTTCGCCAATATCGAGCGGAAAATCGACAACGTGAACAGCGGCTTGTGTGATGGATTCTACGCACAGGCACAGCTCACCAACGGCGTACAGATGCAGGTTGCAAACGGCTTTGCGCAGGCGGAACTCTCGCGCGCAAATCAGCAAACCGCGCTCATGCAGCAGCTTAACGCGATGCAGGCACAGGCGGCGGATTGCTGCTGCAAGACGCAGACGGCGATTCAGGGCGTGAACTACAACCTTGCCACTCAGGCTTGCGATACTCGCAACACCATTCAGAGCGGCGTTCGCGACATTTTGGACAACGCCAACGCTAACGCCCGAGCGGTAATTGACGCACTGACGGCACAGCGCATCGAGGCGAAGGACGAGAAGATTGCGGCGCAGAATCAGCAGATTTTCGGCTTGCAGCTTGCTGCGTCTCAGGCGGCGCAGAATCAGTACCTTGTGAACACGATTCGTCCCTGCCCTGTCCCGGCATACACGGTAGCCAATCCGTTCTGCTGCAATCAGGCGCAGTATTGCGCTGGTTAAGCTCCAGACAGCTTCCTGCCTGTGCAGGATGAGCCGATAACGGCAACTGAAAAAGCGGCGGGGCGTTGATTGATTCGCGCCCTGCCGCTGAAAGGAGAAAAAACATGGCTGAATATACTGCGGCGGCGGCTCAAACCGTCGCCAATGGCAACAACGTCCTTTTTACTGCCACGCCTGTCTGCGCAACTCGCTGCATAGTCCATCGTGAGGGGTCTGGCATCGTAACGCTGCGAGGCATCACCAACGGACAGTGCCGCGCACGTTTCCGCGTCAATTTCGGCGGCAATATCGCCATTCCGACGGGCGGCACTGCCGGAGCTATCTCTGTCGCGCTTGCAATCGCTGGTGAAACGCTTCCGGCTTCTACCGCCATCGTCACCCCTGCGGCAGCGGCGCAGTACCAGAACGTCAGCGTCGACACCTTTGTTGACGTTCCGGCGGGGTGCTGCACGACCATCAGCGTCAAGAATACCGCTGGCGTGGATATCGACGTGCAGAATGCCAACCTGATTGTCACGCGGGTTGCGTGAGGAAAGGAGAAACGCAATGAAATATCTGCATGAACTCAAAGATAAACTCTGTGAAGAACTGCAAGAAATTGCGGAGAAGCAGGATATGTCTGCTGGCGACCTTGAAGCTGTGCACAAGCTGACAGATACCATCAAAAACATCGACAAGATTGAGATGCTGGAAGCGGACGGGTACAGCAATCACGGCGACGACTGGGAAGCGCGGGGAAACTATGACGGTATGTATCGCGATGACCGATACAGCCGCCGTGGACGCGATATGCGCGGACGGTACAGCCGCCACGACGGCACGGACAAGCGACTGATGGACGAATTAGAAGAGCTGATGCGTACCATCGAGCCGGGGAAGCGTGACGTGATTCGGCGGGCGCTGGAAGAACTGAAAGAAGCATAAAGGAAAGGGGCTGGCTGCGTGGTTACGCTGACGTGGATTGATGGGCAGATTGAGAAGGCAATCGAAGAGGGCAACAATCCGCAGAACATCCGCGATTTGGCGGCGCTGATTACAGTGCGTGAGTACCTCGCCACGCGGTCAGCCCCGAAAGCCGATGCACAAAGTGTGCAAGAATCCGCCGATGATAAAAAACGCCGGGATGCGGTTGTCCTCATGACGCACAGCGCGGACTTGGATACAGTTCCGACCATCCAGCAGGTGGAGACGGCGCTGCATTCCATCAGCGTCAACACGCCGGAGGAACGGAAGCGTGTGCAAGACGCGAAAAAGTGGGCACAGATTATCTCGCAGAAAAACGCCTGACAAAAATCCCCTCCATGAATGCAATATGGAGGGGATTTTTGACCCCCGTTTTGACTACTTCGTGCGACGGAAAGAGAGTCAAAATTGCGAATCTGGGGATTGTATATTCCGGCTGATTGCGCTATAATCAAGCATTATCAAGGGATTGCTGGGAATCCTGAAACCTCGCCTAAAAAAAGCATATTCATGACATGTCTATTATATCAGAAAAAGAACGCAAAATGCAAGGGCTGCACCGACTTTTCCGGCGCAGCCCTTGATGTTATTTGTTGATTTCCTGCTGAAGCACGTCAAGGAATGCTTGACGGCGGCAGTTCTTGAACGAATAGGTAAATCCATCTGACGTAAAGCGGAACGTGTAGCCTTTGAGGATTTCGCCCATCAGGCTGGTGGTGCTGAAGTCGGTCACGCCCTTGAGCGGAATGGTGTGCATCAGCTTGAGCGGCTCGGACTTCATGTTCGTGTCGTAGATGAGCAGGTCATTGCCCTTCACACCGAGCAGCACCATGCCGAAGCTTCCGTCCGGCAGCTCCTTCACCGTGGCGCAGAGCGCCGCCCCGCGCGCATCGCAAACGCCCGCCTCCTGCATTTGCTGGGCGTATTTCTCCTGATTTGCCATGTAAAATCAACCTCCTTTTTTGGCCTTGAGCCTACTGACAAGTATAAGCGGGGGGGCTGATTTGTCAAGCGAACGCGGGAAAATTTACAAGTGGACTTAGTTCGGCACATACATCGGTGTCAGCCCCATTTCAAGATACACGGTGTTGACATGCTCCTGACACGCGCGGGCGAACCCCTCCGCGTCAAACGCGCCGTTCAGGTAGCGCTGCATGAGCGTCTTGAGGGCATCGTCGAAGGTGACGGGGGAGTCGCCGGGGATGTAGGCATACTGGACGAGGTTTTGATAGTAGGCAATGTCCTCCGGGGAGACGGAATAGGGGTGTTCGGTGATGTAGGCTAAGCTGCTGCGGGCGTAATCAAGGTCACTTTTGTCCTGCGCAGTGAGCTTCTCCTTCGCTTCCAAGCGAGCAATTTCATCTTGAAACTGCGTGACTAACTCGTCATAGTCGGAGCGGATGACGGGCTGATTCAGGGAAGCATCCCAAAGATAGGATGTTTCGGATTCATAGGTCGCCAGATAATGCATCAGGTCAATCGCACCGTCAATGTTGTTGGAATATGGGTTGATGACGGCGACGACTGTTAGATAATATAAACCAGAAGGTACATCATCGAGTACAGAGGGAATTAGTTCAATGCGCGTGGAAGGAGTGACAGAAGCGGCAGACGAAGTAAAGACTTCGTAGTCTGCGAATAAATTTTCCTTCGATGTTTCAGGCACAGTATTCCTGATTTTTTCGGCAATACGAGCAAATTCGGGACGCAGAAAATTGATTTGCCCATCCACTCGTTCAGAAGCAATCAAGAATTGGCGCAAATAGAACGTGAGCATATCCTGCTGCGTGTACCTGTATTCGAGCATCAGCACATAGTCACGGCTCAAAAGACCGCTGTCGAACAGCACTTTACTAACGTCTAACAACTCATCAAAGGTTGTTGGTTCGGAAAGTGCCAATTCTTCCAGCAAATCAGGGGAAAGAACTTGCCACCCCCACGGCTGTGCATCAACATACCAGCCGACCAGATTGCCATTGTCCATGAGCGCATTCTGAAAGGCAGGATACAAGTCGCCGAGTTTATCAATCAAATCGCTGTCATCGGTCAGTGGATAGTAATAGTGTTGCTTCTTGATTTGGTCCAGTCCAGAACGCGTTTGAAAAACAAAAACGTCGATATCGGGATCGCGGGATGCAAGTGCGGTGGCAATGTCGTTTATGCTGCCATTTCGGAAATTAACGTCATGCCCTACGGCAGCATAATCTTGAAAAGCGCTATAATTGTAATCCGTGCAGAGAATGCGAACACTTGATACATTCTCTGCGGAACTTACGGAGAGCAGCAACAAAAAAAACAGAAATAACGCAAAAACTTTTTTCAACTAAACTCATCCTCTTTTTAGTATTTAATCCTTCAGGCATTTTCATGCCTGAAGGATTGGTAAGACTTACGGTGCCCAAGAGAAATTAATTGTAACTGAAGTCGTCTGAGCAGATTGCGTTTGTACGCGTGCGAAGAAAGAAGAATCAACAGCGTTGAAACCATCAGCATTCAAGTAATAAACAGTACGGGGACCTGTACCAGAAAAAGTATAATTCGATGTTGCGGCAGTGCCGTTGGAGTAGCGAATGCGGAAATTTAGAAGCAGAGTATCTTGCAAACCAGTGAGTGAATTGATAGTGACAGAGGGATCACCAGTTTTGGTTTTCTTTACGTAACCAGTTTGTGCAGTTCCTCCGTGGGACATGGCGGTCAACACGGCGTTGGCGGCGAGCGCCGGGGAAAGGCACGCGAGTACAAGAATGAGCATCAGGGTAAAGGCGATGAACTTTTTCATATATAGTGTACTCCTTCTTCATTCGTCGGTCGTTACAGTTCCATAGCGTGACGGGACGTGCGCCAACGGTATCACCTCCACTTTCTATCAATTGTTCTACTGATATAATAGCATAAACTGTTCGTATTGTCAAGATAATGCCATGAAAAGTACATGCGAAAATTTTGCGAAAATATCAGTCCGGCACATACATCGGCGTTAGCCTCATTGCAAAACAAATCCCCCGACTGCCTTGCAGCAGCCAGGGGAAATCAGCATCTTACGCGTTGAAATTCAGATATTCTTCTTCCGGCGGGGGGACAATCTCCGCGCGGGCTTCCTGCAACATCAGCATCTTTTCGCCCTGCGCGTCCACCGCCTTGCACTGCGCGGTCAGGCGGAAATATGTCTTCGTGCTGGGCTTCTGGATACCCTGCGTAATCCAGCCGATGGGCTGAATGTCGTTCGCGCAGCACGTCATCGCCATCCGCCCGAACATGTAGTAGCCCTTGGGCAGCGAGCGGTCAGCGAACGCCTGCCCCACCAAGCGCACGGTCTTGCGGTCGTAGCGATCGGCATGATCAAGCGAATCCAGATAGAAGGTCGGAATATCCTCGTCCTTGATTTCGATGACGGCGGACTTCATGTCATAGGGGAGGTCTTCGTCCGCCACGCCGTCTTCGCTCGTGCCGTCGGTGTTCTCGAAGATGATGTTCGTCTTCGGGTTGACCGCTTTGAGCTGGCGGCGCCACGGGCTTTTGTTTGCGCCGGGCTGGCAGCGGTTGACCAGAATCAGGTCAGCGACCTTCATCGGGTCGGTCAGCATCTGGCGCATGTTGGTGAAGTAGTTGTCGAAGGTGTTCGCGTCCACCGTCGTGATAATCTGCACGACTTCCCACTTGCGCGGCAGCATACAGCTGCCCAACCGCTCAATCGTCCAGATGCTGTTGTACTCGATGATGACGCGCTCCGGCTGATACTCCTTGTCCAGCGCCTCCATCTTCTTCGTGTTCATCTCGTCCGCTTCGTCGAGGACGACAACGGTCGTGTTCTTCGCCGTCTCGTACTCCTCAACGCCCTCTTCGCAGCAGATGACCAGCGTCTTCTGCCCACGCGAGAAGTTGTCGTCCGTCAGCATGGAGTTGATGAGCTGGGTTTTGCCGCTTTCGAGGAAGCCGGTAATCAGGTAGACTGGTGTAAATTCCTGTTCGCTCATGCCTTGAACAGCTCCCGCAGTGCTTTTTCGTCGATGTGCGCACCGATGACGCACAGGCGGCCGGTGTAATCCGGCGTACCCGGACGGAACTGGCTCTCGCCCGGCACATAGTCAAACTGGAACCAGTCGCCCGCCGCGTTCTGCAGCACGCCCTTGGCGCGCAGCACCGTGCCGTACTCTTCTTCGTCGGACAGCTTGTCCAGCATCGCCTTGACCTCGTCCTGCTCGTAACGGTTCGCAGTTTCTACGCCGACAGACACGAACACTTCGTCCGCGTCATGCCCGTGATGATGATGGTGATGATGTCCGCAGGAGCAGGTTTCGCCGTCCTCGTGGTCGTGATGATGATGTTCGTGCTCATCCTCGTCATGGTCGTCGTGATCATGATGGTGATGATGCTCATGGTCGTGTTCGTCATCATCGTCGTCATGGTGACCGCCGCAGCACGGGCACACGCCGTCCTCGTGGTCATGGTCATCATGGTCGTGGTGGTGATGATGATGCTCGTGTTCGTCCTCGTCGTCGTCATCATCGTCGTCATCGAGGTGGATTTCCATCGGCTTGCCGGATTCAATGACTTCCAGCAGCGTATCAGCGGACAGGTCATCCCACGGCGTCGTCACGATGCGGACGCCCGGATGCTGCTCTTCCACCAGCGCACGGCTCTTCTCGATGCGCTCCGCGGACAGCAGCTGCGTGCGGCTGAAAATCACCGTCGCGCTCGTCTTAATCTGGTCGAGGAAGAACTCGCCGAAGTTCTTCATATACATGCGGCACTTGCCTGCGTCCACAACGGTCGCGCAGCCGGTCACAACGAGGTCACTGTGGCGTTCCTTCGCGCGCTCGACGGCAGCGAGGATTTCGCTCAGCTTGCCCACGCCGGACGGCTCAATCAGCAGGCGGTCAGGATGATACTTCGCAATCAGGTCATCAACCGCCTTCTGGAAGTCGCCCACCAGCGTGCAGCAGATGCAGCCGGAATTCAGCTCATCAACGATGATGCCCGAATCCTTCATAAAGCTGCCATCCACGCCGACTTCGCCATATTCATTTTCCAGCAGGATGATTTTTTCCTTCGCAACGCTGCCTGTCAGCAGCTTTTTGATGAGCGTCGTTTTGCCCGCGCCCAGAAAACCCGAAATAATGTTGACCTTAACCATAGCTGTTTTTCTCCTATTCCTCAGGGTCTGGCGGCTCATTCCCGCCACGCTGTTAGAAATACTATTCCGGGATTCATCTGCGCCATCTGCTTGCGCCTTTTTCCTTCTGGCGTTCGCTCATTCCACTTGGCGTAGCGATGCTACGCTGCGTTTCATTCGCGTTAGCCAGAATGAAAAATTCGCGGCGCATCTTGGCTCATCTTCATCCCGAAATAGTATTATACCACATTCGTCAAGGTCTAACAAGGGGAAAATTCGCAAAAAACGCCAAAAGCAGCGCTGTCCCAAACGCGCCTGCAGGCGCAAGTTCCTTCTGTAACAATAAAAATCAAGAAACATGGGAGTGCGCTGCGAAGGGGTCAAGGGGGCGACCGCAAAGCCCCCTTGTCGCGCCCGTAGGCGCGATTCCCTTTGCAACAAATGGAACCAAGCAACAAAAGAAAAAAGGATGCCGCTCATCCACTGACAAGCAGCACCCAAGGTTGCTTATACCTTTCTCACCGGATGCCGAATCACGGTTTTCCTTTTCTCCGCCGCTGTTTTCCGCGGGTCGGAAAGATAAATCTCGTGATGCAGCCGCTCCGCCGTGAAGTCATTTTCATACCCGTTCTCGCGCAGAAACGCATCCATCTGCGCCACCGACGCGGGTTCGTCGTCGTATGCGCCGATGTGCATCATCTGCACACAAAGTCCTTCGCGAATCGTGCGCAGTTCAGCGCGGGAGCAGTCCAGCTTCTTCTTCGCAGACGCTGTTTCCACCGCCCAGCGGAAATCCTCCGCTGTCACGAAATCCGGTACGCGAATCACGGACAGCCAGTGCAAATCCGCCTTGCGCTCGTAGTCCATGCCTGATACGCCGTCCTGCTGCCAGAAGCCTTCCAGCGGCGGCACGACGTAATCGAAAAAGCCGTCCATCAGGTGTCCAGCACGCGGACTCATCTTCAACGTATAGCTGACCGCGTACAGCACGCCGAGCGCCTGCTGATACGCGCCGCCCTCCTCGTTCGGGTCGCCCGTACCGGACACGCACACGAACTGCATTTCCGGCACGTCGATGATTTCTGGCACTTTCGGCGGCTGGTAGAACGCACGGTACTCCTTCTTGTAGTCAAACGGCATTACGCTTGCTCCTTCTTCGCCAGCTCGTTCGTGTCAATCGTCCCGCGATAGACCACAAACTTCTGGAACAAAAACTCGGTCACGAAGTTGACGAGCATGTTGATGACTTCAATCAGCCAGTCGTGTACGCCGACTGCAACCAATTCCGTGCTCCACCATCTGGAAAGCGTGATGAACACGACGTAGTACAGCGCGACCAGCAGCATCGCGCGCTTGACATTGCCGTCCGAGCGGAACGTGTAGCGGCGGTTGAACGTGAAGTTCCACAGGACGGACAGAATCAGTGAGGGAAGGTAACAGGCGTTGTAATCGGGAATCTTGAACACATCATGCAGCAGGGCGAAGCTGATGAGCTGAATGAGCCCGGCGGATGCGCTGAACAGCGTGAATTTGACCGCCTGCCAGACGTTTTTGTTCTTCATGCGGAATCCTCCTTGGTTGGAATGAATGATGAATGGGATGATTCGCTGCCGTGAAAAATTTCTTCCTAATTATAATAGGCTTATACTATTTTCAAATGAGAATGCGCCAAGATGCGCCGCGAATTTTTCGTTCTGGCTAACGGGAGT
>ERZ772872.2497-NODE-2497-length-14867-cov-4.087429_pt1 | contig 14867 bp, 14 predicted proteins | sample MGYA00512132_ERZ772872 | MGnify/ENA primary metagenome ERZ772872 (study PRJEB29015, sample SAMEA2737724) | human gut metagenome | biome: human gut; feature: human-associated habitat; material: faeces | place: China | collected 2012 ...
CCTTCACACTGATTTAGTTCTTGCGAACCCGCTGAATCAAGACAATAGAAATAAAAAACGCCAGAATAAATAAAATTGAAAGGAAATTCGCGTTTTGACCGCCGTAAATCCAGGTATCCGTGTACCGCTCCAGCGACTGGATTTTTTCATCTAAATATTCTCCATGGAGCGCCAAAACATCCTTAATACGCTGGCTTTCCTTCTGTGAACTGGAAACTGTACGGTCAACGGTCAGCCCCGTTTCCTCCTCCTCCAGCTCAGGCAGCGTGGCGGCAAACACCGCATCCCATCTGCTGGCGTCTCTAGCGGCGGCGTTTCCCAGAAACGCCTGGGCCTGGTCAATAAAGCTTTCCAAATACTCCTGGGAAAGAACCGTCTTTCTCAACTCGTGGTACCGCGACTCCACCCTTTCTGCGAATCCAGGCACCTTCAGCAAGGCGTCCAGATAGGAACGCACCTCCATTGCGGTTTCATAAAACACACCCAGGTCTTTATCATAATTGTCCATCGCTCCGTCAAAGTCCCACAAAGGGCCAATTTCTAAAGTATCGCCAATCCGTTGGTGCAGATAAGTGGAGTGGAGCCCCGCGTCGTAATTCATAAAAAACTCGTTAATGATAAAGTAGTCCACAAAGGTGTCCACATTTAAATAACGCTCTACTTCGGCCATATCCGGCACATTCTCAGAATAAAGAAGCCGCTCTATCTGATTGATCTGTTCTGTAATCCAGGAAACCGTTTCCGGCGTAATCCGGTCCTGAGGCGGGTATTGCACCTCTAAATACTCTTCTGTAAGCCCCTCCCTTGTGGCATAGGTATCCAGGATAATACCCTCGGTTTCATATCTGTCCCGGCGCAGAAGAAAGTCGCATTGAACCTGGCTTTCGTCATAACGGGAAAGCTCCACCCTTCCTTCTCCGCGCTCCACCGCCTCATACAGGATATAAAGCCCTAAATACTCGTATCCATGATCCGTTTTTAAAACCGCCTCGCAGTAGCGCATATCCGGCGTTTCTGGAAACACCATTCCGCCGATATTCATAGCCAGATAATTGCGCAGATGAGAACGGTCCAACGGGGTTCCGTTGAGAATCCAGTCATCGCTTGCCGTCATTCCCATCAGCCCGACGGAGTTCTTCTCTCCGGTTTCCGTCAGCAGCTTGATCCGGTACTGCTTTTTCGGATACTTGCTGGAAGCGGACGTATTGCCCCGGATTTTCAATTTACCCGAAGACTGTACTGCAGGCGTATCCCCCAAACGGTTCACATGGCTGCCGTTATCGATCACGCTCATGGTCATCCTGGTATAAGGATCTACATCCGCAGGCTCCACAAAAGCGTCTATTTCCGCGTCGTAATACTTATAATTCACAATCTCTTGCCCTGCAGTATCAATTACTACCAAAGGCAGATGCGAGGTAAAATCATCGCCCACAATAAAATCCTCAGGAATTTCAGCGTCGCCTATAGACGGATCCGCCTCCTGGGCTAACTCATGATGAACCTGCCTTTCCTGGAAGCCTGTTTGCGAAAACTGCCACCAGCCTAAAGCGGCGCACAGCACCACCGCCGACAACGTAACAGCTAAGGCAGCCTTGACGGATTTTTTCATAGTCCCCACCTCAAGAGGTGATTTCGTCATTCTGGCTCACCAGATCAACTGTCTCCACGCTGTCCATCTGAAACAGCCTTTCGCTGATGTCCACATTTTCCGTGCGCTGCAGCAGCTTCTGAGAAAGCTCATAGATATATTCCACAGATTCCCGGGCGGAATTTTTTACGCACAGCCTCGCTTTTCCCCCGTAAACCTTCTGCACCACCTGTTCGATTTTCTCTCCCGCGGTGGCTCCTCCCCGGACAATGAGAAGATAACGGTTATTTCCCTGAATATTGCCAAGAACCAGCATCAATAAAAAGATCACCACACTGCCCAAGATAGCGATCATAAAATCGGAAATGCCACAGCAAATTCCTGCCGCGACCGCCCAAAAAATATAGGCCGTGTCCCTAGCATCCTTTATCGCGGTACGGAAACGCACAATCGATAAAGCGCCCACCATGCCGAGGCTTAACGCGATGTTATTGCCGATGACGCACATGACCAGCGTGGTCACTAAGGTGAGCATCCAAAGGGACACGTTGAATTTTCCGCTGTAAAGGGCTCCGGAATGTGAAAAGCGGTAGGAAAAGAAAATTACGCCGCCAACTGCGATGGCGGCGATAAAATTTAGCAAAATCTCTTGCAGGGAAAGGCTTCCCGCGTGGTTCATAATATAAGAAAGAATATCCTGGTTCATAAAGTAATACCTCCTAAGCTATATCTGCGCGACGCGCAGTACTTGCTGCTGGCGGTCTCAGCAGTGATATACGGCGAAAGAACTTCTTTTACGTAGCTGAGCAGGAAATGATTATATTTCACTTCCAGCGTCACCCGGTTAGGAGAAGCCGCCGGATAATAAAACGGAAGTTCTTGGGAAAAAAGCGCTGAACTTGCTTCACAGGCCCGTAAACGGCTGTCTAACGTAATACGGGTGTCATTGGCGGCCAAAGCAAACGCGTACCGCCGATATTCCACAATACTGCGCGGCAAATAAGCCCGGGAGCGCATTACGCTGTAAAACTGCTTGGCCAAAGGGTCGTCGTATTCCAAAAGGCATGAATAGCTTCCCTGGGCCATCCTCTGCGCATGATCTCTCGATACCGTCATGCTCCGCTTTCTTTGAGCGGCCCCTTGCTTTTGCTTCCACTCTAATTTTGCAAAGGCATCGTCCGGCGAATAAATGCGGAGACGTATTTTTTTGCGGTTTTCCAGCCCCGCGGCCTTGTCAAAATAGTCCTCGTTATCGTAAGAATCAAAGTAAAGGGAACGCACCAGATATCCGTCCGTTCCGGCGCAGTGGGGATCCGGCTGTAAAATCCGATTCAGCTTTCCGCATAATTTTCGGGCGTCCAAATAATCTAAAGGGTATTTTTTCTCTGTTCGTAAAACATCAGAAATAGTAGGCATTGTTTTTCTCCATTGATCTTAATGAAATAAAAAGCTTAATTCGGCACGGCGCTCACAAAAAACAATTATCTGCCGGCGCAACACAGCCTTCCAAATGCGGAAACGCCGCGGAACCGTCGTGTATACCGTATCAGCCGATAGCGCAAATCGTTGTTGCACCCCCAAAAGTATGATTATACATTATAAATTTCGTTCCCGGCCCATTGAAAAAGAAGCGCCGCGATACAAAACAGCATACGATTATAAAAGGGAAAATCTTGCCAAATTCACTACCATATTTTGTAACCAAGTCAAATTCCAGACACAAAACACCCATTTTAAAATTGTATAATTTTAGATATCCACATAATAATATCATATTTATTATGATACCGTCAATATAGAGCTTAACATTTAATTAACATAGGTGAATTAAACTATCAAGTGCAACAGTTTAGGAGAATAAAGAAGTTCATACAGAACCCTGTGGTAGGATGGAGTTACCACAAAACCAAAATACCAGGAGGGAATTGTATGAACTATCACCATCTTAGCATAGAAGAGCGCAGTTGTATACGAAAATATTACGTAGATGGACTAAGTTATCGAGAGATTGTCCGGCTAATTGGCAGGAATGTAAGCACAATCTCACGGGAGATACGGCGAAACTGTACGCATATGTACGATATTCCAACCTACTATCCGCACACAGCACAGAAGAAGTACCTGCTGCGGCGCAGTTACTGTCATCGAGGGATGTTCCATTCCCAGGAAGTGATCGACTATATCAATGAGAAGCTAAAAGCAACCTGGTCACCAGAACAAATTGCCAGTAAACCGTGCGAGTTGAAGATGCCTGGCTGGCGAACAATTTATCGCTGGATATACGAAAAATACTTAGTAAATGGGAATCTCAAAGTCCTGCGCCCCAAAGGGAAGAGCCATGGCACCAAGGAAACACGAGGAAAATACAGCAAAGGGAAATCCATCCGCAAACGGGACAAGTCGGTATACAGCCGCCAGGAAGCCGGTCACTGGGAAGCAGATACCGTTGTAAGCGGTTATGGAAAGAGTAAGGCCTGTTTCGCTGCCTTGGCGGAGAGAAAGACAAGGTACTACATTGCCGTTAAAATACCGAACCGTAGAGCTGAAACGATGGAAAATGCTATTGTTTCTGTTCTGTCTGCTTTCCCACCCCAGCTTGTCAAGACCATCACCTGTGACCGGGGAACCGAGTTCGCCAACTGGCGCAACATGGAAGAACGTTTGCATTGTGACGTCTACTTCACCGATCCCTATTGTGCCTGGCAGAAGGGCACCAGCGAAATGATGAACTGCCCCAGTAAAAACGGACAATAGACAAAAGGCCCCCTAATGTAGGAAAATAGAACTACATTAGGGGGTCTTAGTATGTCAGGGAAAAAGGGAATGAAAAAGTATCCGGTTGGAGTGCGGGAAAAAGTGGTGACACGGATCCGCGCAGGAGAAAGCCAAAGTGCATTGAGTTGGGAGTATGGAATCAGTCGGTGGGCCATTCAGTGCTGGTTAAAGGAAGCTGCCCTACCCAAGATGCGAGGGCGTAAACCTGCCAAAACACTGGCGGAGTACAAGTATGAGAACAAACGGCTAAAGATGGAAAACGAACTATTGCAGGATTTTCTGCGCTCCATAGGAAGGAAGTGAGGCCACGGGCAAAATATGCGGTAATCTACCGGCACAGAAATGAATATCCTGTATCCGTTATGTGTCGCTTCTTTCAGCGGATATTATGATTTCGCCCATCGTCTGGGCAGACCAGAGAAAGACGCTGCCCTCGCAGAAATCATTGCGGAGCAGCGAGAGCGCAGCTTTCGTACATATGGCTACCGCAGACTGTGGCTGGTGCTGAAGAAACGGGGCATCTACCGTAATCCCAAGACCATCCTGCGTATCATGGAGAAATACGGTTTGCTTGCGGATATCCGGCGGCGCAGAAAATGGGTCAATATGGGGCAGCAGGTACATAAATACGAAAACCTGCTGAACCGTCAGTTTCACGCGGACAGACCTAACAGCAAATGGGTAACAGATATTTCTTACTTCCACACAAAGCAAGGCGTGCTGTATCTTTCCATGATCCGGGATCTTTATGATAACAGTATCGTTGCCTACAAGACCGATACAAAGCAAACAGTCAATCTGGTATTGGATACCATTCGTCTGGCGATGCGTAAAGAGAAAAAGAGGGGCGCTGCAGAGTTGCAGCTCCACAGCGACCAAGGGTTCCAGTACACCTCACAAGCATACTTTGACCTGACAAAATCTTATGGTATTACGCCCTCCATGTCAAGGCGAGGTAATTGCTATGACAACGCTATGCCAGAAAATTTCTTCTCCATACTGAAAACAGAATGTATCTACCGGCATAAGCCAAAGACATTCCAAGAAGCTAATGATCTGATTGATCGCTATATTCACTTCTATAACCATGAGCGCATCCAGTTAAAGACAGGAGAGGCTCCGCTTGGGCGACGCCTCCCCGATTAAAACTTCATATTTTCCTACATTGCTGCCTTTTTGTGCTGTCTGCTTAATCTGGGGCAGGTCAAAGTACTGCAAATTGGACTCAGCTAATCTGCCTTTCTATTGCCTGCGTTGCTTTTCTGTGTAGAGCTGATACAACCCCATGCGGGATTTTACTCCTGCCTTCTCATAGATAGATGCAATATATCGCTGACAGGTTCGGCGGGACAGAAACAAACTGTCAGCGATTTCCTGAACGCTTTCCTCTGAATGAATCAGTTTGTCGAACACCTCGACTTCCCGGGGTGTAAGGGAAAGCGTTTCCGACAGAATACGGAAAACTTCCTGGGGGTCCAGGGGGGTAGGGATGTCCGTGGGGACTGTTGGCATCCATGCCGTGTAGAGAAAGAGCACCACGCTGATTGCTACAAACAGGACCAGAGCCAGAATGATAGCCAGCATACCGCTGTTGTCAGAAACCAGCAACGCAACAGAGACATTGGTAAGCAAAGCGGCACTCACATTATTCATTGCACGTCCCATGCCGGCCCAGAGCGCCGGTATCTGCGTGCGGCCAGCAAAATCCAGAAAGCTGGTAGTGAAAAACACGAAAAAAAAGCCGGCTGAGAGGTAGAATACAATTAACCCAATCAAAAACGGTCCGCCCATTTTGAGCACCACCACACAGATAACGGACATTAACAGGACACAGTACATGATTAACGTCATATATTTCCGATCCCGGATGTCATAAAGAAAACCGGCAGCCAGTCCGCTTACGGCCAGCAGAAGCCGCGGCCACTGACCGATGCTGGTACCGGTCACGTGATGCATGGTAACTGCATTATCCAGTGTGCTGAAAATACACGCCATCAGGATTACAAGCAGCGCCAAAAGCCCTCCGGCGGCTGTCATTTTTCGAGTTGCTTTCCCGCTTTCCTTTTTTGCGGAGAGCGGGAGTTCCTCCGCGTCGGCGGTTTCCCGGCAGCAAAGCTTCTCTGCTTTCAGCAGTAGTGCCAGCGCTGCAAGGGAGAAGAGGGAAAGAATGGCGGCTTCTGCGACTTGCTGCTTCACAAGATTGTTGTTTAGAAACTGCAGAAAAATTCCAAATGCGTAGGAGACGCCAACCATGCGCGCCAAGTAATCACGATCTGCTGCCAGATAAAAAAACAGGCAGTGAATTGCACTTCCCAACAGCCCCAGGAAAAGAAACAAAGCCATTCCAACGAGCATAGTGGACAAATAGGAAATATGCTTTTGAATTAAAAAAATGCATACAGTCGCTGCAAAAGCAAGGAAAGTAAGTACTGCAATTTGTCCTCTTTTCTTCATAGCGCGATAAAGCAGCGGATACAGAAAAAAACCGACAGCGCTTACGCCCAATGCGTAGTTTTGAGCGATCACCGTTTTTTCTTCTCCAGCGGTAAGAGAGAGCATGTTCACATACATGTACTCGGCTCCAAGAAACAGAAAGGTGAAAACACCAAGCAGCAGAATAGCGTAAATGGATTTTGGCTTTGTGAAGACTTTTTTCAACGTCATGCGCCCGGCTCCCCCTCTCTCCTGCATTGGCATAATTATGGATTATTATATCATAGTCCACCCGATTTTTCAACAATTCCGAGAGGATCCTACTCCCGGAGTTTCCCAAGCATACCAAAGTACCGCAGCAACAAAAAGTAGCTGCGGTACGCCGGGAAGGGATCGTTCCAGTGGAAAGCAACCGCTCAGTAGGTGATGTTATGGGCGTAAAAATAGATCAGCAGGCCACCCAATCCGGCGCCGGATATTATGCTTGCCCATGTCCAAAACAAAGACAACAGAAGCCCAAGAAGAACAAATATGCAAAACACTACAATCAAAGAGTCCCTCTGAAAGAGAGTGATTAATTTGACGAATACGATCACTTCCCCAGCTATCGTGACGAGAACTCCCAACAGGGCGAGAACGAAAAAGTATACTCCTGCCAGTTGGAGAATGGCAATCAGAATATTCCATCCAAGTCCTATCCCTGCAATCAGGCTGCCTGTCTTAATGAGACTGTTACGCGAAACGCTGAACACTCCCCAAAAATAGGAGGCAATCAAACCATCTCCGGCAATGCCAAGTATGCCCACAATAATGAGAGATTCGGGGCTTATGTAGTATGATGAGAAAATTGCTATGCCGATGATTGCGCTGAGAACCGTCAGAAACCCTCCGATTGCACCGATGAGGTGGTACTGTCTTAACCTTGAATACATATTGTATCTCCTTTCTAATGCTGTGTCCGTGACAAGCCGGTCAGGTTCTTTATGATATTCTGTAGCCTGATGGGCCATTTGTCTGTAGACCTTTCGCCGTTAATTCTAACAGAAAAGCTGTGCGATGAATAGCACGCTTTGGCGCCAAATTGAAATAAAGTGTGGCGCATCTGCGCCATTTGGGGAAAACGGGTTCTGGACTGCAAAAACGGATCGCAAAACGAAAACTGAACGTAAAATTTTACAGATCCGCAGGCTTAAAGGCGGCGTCCTGTGCTTTCTGTGTAAGAGTATATTTACGAGCATCAAGCAAAACGCCAGAGGCAGTTTCTTTGCAATCTTCAACGATCCCGCTTTTACGACCATGACTGCCTTTTCCCTGGGGTTTGCGTAAAAAAACAGATTGGCGCAGGTGCGCCACATGGCCTTTGGCGAATTGGCGTAAAAGCGACCTACACAAATCTGAAAAAAAACAATATGATGTTATATAAATACTGGGGCTTGTACTGCGGTTTGGCCTGAGAGCTGTTCGAAATTGTAACTAGACTGCGACAGGATGAGAAAGGGCGGATGAGGGAATGAGAAGAGTGGCTGCGCTTCTGATTGTAATATGTATTCTAGCCGGATGCGCATCGACAGACGGCTCCCTTCGGGGCTCTTGCACGGAAAGCTCCGGGGAGTTTCCGAAACAGTCGCAAGAGAACCCGCCAACAAGCAGACCGCTGAGGGACTATTGTACAGAGGGTCAAAGAGAACTTCTGGATCAAACACAGGAGGATCTGCCGACAGAATTGGTCTTTCATGATTGGACGGAGACGACGACAAGTTACAAAACGACGGACGGGGAGACCATCTCCGGGATCCTGCGAGCGTTAAGGGCAACAACGGTTGTATCTAAGTCTTCTGTCCGTTCTACAGACCGCCGAATCCTGAAATTTGTGACAGAAGAGGGGGACACTTGCAGCTTCGAGTTTGATGGAGGTAAGTTTCAGGGAGCGGATAATGAGTGCTATGTTCTTTCCGGGGATAACGAGCTTTGGAAGCTGGTGTGGGCGATCCGTGAGAAGGATCCGGAATATCAAAAGCTGATACGATGAGCTGTATTTTCTAAAAGATTGCCACGAAAAATGTGGATTGGCACAGGTGCGCCATGTTGTTTTTGGTAAATTGGCACCAAAGTGGCCTGCACAAATCTCTCCGGAAACGATATAGTGAAAGCGTCACAAGCTCAAGAATAGCGTTGGTCAGCCTTTAACGATTTTTTATTTTAGGAGGAAAACAATCATGAAGCAATGCGACAATGGCCATTTTTATGATGAAAAAAGATTCGACAGCTGTCCCTACTGCCAGGAGGGTGCCGGAGTCGGAAAGACGGTGGCGGCCAGTTCGGTGGGGAAAACCGTGGCAGCCGTTCCAGGCGGCGCCGCACCGGAAGCGGATAGAGGCAAGACGGTAGGCATCATCAAAAAGAAAATCGGCATTGATCCTGCCGTTGGCTTCTTGGTTTGCATTTCCGGCCCCAATCGCGGCGCGGATTACAAGCTGGTAGCGGGCAGAAATTTCATTGGTCGGGCAGCGGCGATGGATGTGGCTCTGACAGATGACGATACTGTATCCAGAGAAAGCCATGCGCTGGTGACCTATGATGCAAAGCACAATAGATTCTCCCTTTCTCCCGGTCAGGGCAGGGGCATTACCTACTGCAACGATGAGCAGGTGGAAATGGTGCGCCCCCTAAATGCCTACGATGTGATCGAGGTAGGCAAGAGCCAGCTCATCTTCCTGCCTTTATGTGGAGAGAAATTTCAATGGAATGAGGAGTAAGGAATGGAGCGTGTGCTTTCATGGCTAAACCAACCGCTGTTTCCGGACAGTATGATCCGCATTTGGATGGCGGCGGTTGTGGGGATTGCGCTTCTGTTGGTGCTGATTTTCGCTTTTGTCCTGATACGGCGGAAAAAGAAACGGGACGATAAGGTGACGGAAGAACCGGTTACGGAGCATCCGAAACCGCTGCCGGAGCTGGAACTCGCCAATCTCCAGGGCATCGGCAGCCGGGAGGAACAACAGGACGCATTCGGCATCTCCCGCATGGACCGTTATGAGGAAGACGGTCTACTCGCTGTGCTGTGTGACGGTATGGGCGGTATGGCGGAAGGTGGCAGGATCGCGGCAGAAACGGTATCGGAACTCGTGGGTATCTTCCCGTGGGCAGATGACAGCGATATCCCTGGCTGGATATCTCAGCGCAGCACCAGAGTCTTCCAGCAGTTCCGCGGTCATGGTGGAACCACCCTAGTGGCCGTGCTGCTCAAGGGAAACCGGCTTTCCTTCTGGTGCGTAGGCGACAGTGACCTGTTCCTACTCAGGGAGGGCAAGCTCTATGGGATGAATATCCGGCAGGAATATAAGAACGATCTGGTGCTGCGGGCATTGGATGGAGCATTCCCCGTAGAAGAAGCGTTTCACGATTCACAGGCAGGCGCACTTTCGGAGTACATAGGCAAAGAAGAAGTGAATTGCGACTATAACCGTATACCTTTTTCCCTCCAACCGGAGGATGTGCTACTGCTCTGCTCGGACGGAATAAGCGACACCCTGACCTTAAAGCAGATCCGGGAAGCTATGGCTCTCTCTCCACAGGTGTGCTGCGACAAGCTGGAAAAGGAGATTTTATCAGCGGATAAACCAAGCCAGGACAACTACACGACAATCGTATTGAACTATCACGGTAAAGGAGAGAAAGAATAAATGGAAACAAGAAAAACATCCAAGAAGCAAATTACAGCCATTCTTTTGCTGGTTGTAGGAATGATTTTTGCCGTGTTCGGTATATTGGGCCTTGCAAGCGGGGGCGGCATGGACCCCTATGAGGCGCGCAATAGCGTCGTTATGGTGTATTCCTATCTCCAGCTTACCGACGGACAGTCCGCCGGCGCTATGGGTACCGGCTTTGCCATCGGGAAGACTGGCGAGCCGGTGGAATATATTGTGACCAACGGCCATGTGGTGGAGTACGGTTATATGGGGCCGAGGGTATATCAGGGACAGACAGCTTCGGCGGGCGTGCAGGTGTATTTCTCAGCAGCGGAAAACGATTATGTCACAGCAGAAGTAGTTTATTATTCGCCCTCTGATGAGAAGGATATCGCAATTATAAAGCTACCGTCTGCAACGGATAAACGAACCGCAATCGCCATCAAGGATGCAGATGCGGTCGCAATCGGCGACACCGCCTATGCGCTGGGGTATCCGGGTGTGGCAAGCGACAGCCAGCAGTTCAATACCTACGATGAGAATGACATCACCCTGACCAAGGGAATCATCAGCAAGCGCACCAAGCCGGTAGGGAGCAACTACGACGCATTTCAGATGGACGTCTATATCAACCACGGCAATTCCGGCGGCCCGCTGGTAGATGAACACGGTGCCCTGATCGGAATCAATTCCGCCGGCGCAGTGGATGAGCAGGGCAAGAGTGAGGGTGTAAACTTTGCAATCACCTCCGCTGAATTGATGAAGGTTCTGAACAGCGAAAACATCAAATACACCACAGCGGGCGGCGGACTCTCTTGGGTCCCATCCTGGTTTGTCTATGTGTTCCTGCCCATCGGTGTGCTTGCGCTGGTAGGTGGCATTATTCTGCTGGTCATGTCGCAGAAAAAGAGGCAGAATGTTTCCGCATTTGCTGGTGCTGCCGCAAACGCGGGAGCGAACAATGCATCCGTCAGAGGTGGCCGCGGTTCTGTTGGAAAACGCGCTGTACTGCGAGGGGTGACAGGAAAATATGCGGGTCAGAGCTTTGACCTCTTGAAGGGCAAAGTGGTCATCGGCCGTGATCCGGCAGCCTGCAACATTGTGTTTGATAAAAATGCGCCGGGTATTAGCGGACGACATTGTCAGGTGGCCTACGACCAGAATGAAGACTGCTTTATCATTACTGACCTTGGATCTTCTTACGGCACCTTCCTGGGCAATGGTAAAAAGCTGACGGCCAATGTGGCGGAAAAAATGTATGCCGGGGACACCTTCTACCTGTGTGATAACGCCAACCGATTTGTATTGGGTAAGGAGTAACCCATTATGTCAGTGTATTGCTTGAAAAACGGAAAAATCCAGAAAGTATGGGAGAATGACGTCGCTGGTCGGGAGATGGCGGCCGTCATCCACCTGACTGTGGACGGTGATATGACGGAACTCCATGAAATCCCGGTGCTGTCGGAAGGGGAAGGGATGCTGTCATATGCGGGAGAGTTCTACATTGAACCGCTGGAAATACAGATTGAGTTTCTCAAGGCGGCCAATGCGAAAAAATGGCTGGAGGCTCTGGTGTTGCGGCATGCCGACCGGGTACGGCAGGTCTCGGAGGAGCTCTTCGTCATGGCCGAGATCGAGGAGGTGGACACATGAATCCGGAACGTGTTTGTTATGGATGCTTCGAGGAAAAAGAGCCTGGAGTTCCATGTTCGCGCTGCGGTTTTAATGAAAACGACGAGCAGCCGTATCTTGCGTTGCCCCTGGGAACCATTCTGAACGGGAGATATCTGGTTGGAAAGGTGCTGGGCATCGGCGGGTTCGGAATTACCTACTTGGGGTACGACCTGACGCTGGAAATCAAGGTTGCGATTAAAGAATATATGCCCTCCGCCTTGGTCACGCGGCATTCCGACCATTACAGCGTGGTGCTCACAGGACGGGTGGAGAAGGACTACCAGTATGGTATGGAGCGCTTTTTGGATGAGGCGAAGATCCTTGCCAAGCTGCAGAGCACCCCCCATATCGTGTCGGTGCAGAACTATTTCAAGGAGAACGGCACAGCTTACTTCGTGATGGAGTACGTAGACGGTATGAGTCTGAAAGCGTACCTGTCGAAAAACGGGGATAAAATCCCGTATGACCAGGCGATCGCCATCCTGCAGCCGATCATGGAAGCGCTGGTGCAGGTGCATGCGATGAATCTGCTGCACCGGGATATTAGCCCCGACAACATCTATATCACGGCCAAGGGCGAAAGCCGGCTGTTGGATTTTGGCGCAGCACGATTTGCATTGGGAGACGGCAAGAGTGTGTCGGTCATCTTAAAACATGGCTACGCGCCGGAGGAGCAGTATTCCAGCCACGGCAACCAGGGCCCCTGGACGGACGTATATGCCATGGGCGCTACCCTGTACCGCTGCATTACCGGGCAGCTTCCGCCGGACTCGGTGGAACGCATTCATGGCGTCGCCATGAAAACGCCGTCAGAGCTGGGAGCCCGAATTTCGGCCCATGTGGAAAATGCCATTATGAAGGCGCTGGCGGTAAAGACCGAGGATCGCTTCCCCAACATGGAGGCCTTCATTGGCGCACTGAGTGGCCGTGTTTCCGTACAGGATCAGGTGGCGGCCGGTATCAGCCGGCGTACCCAGGCCACCGCTTACGAGCAGGGCGGGTATGGGCAGACCGTCCGTCAGCACCCCGACCCTGTCGCCGGAGGCCCTGTGACGGGGAAGTCTTCCTCTTTTTCCAAACTGCTTTCCTATATGAAAGCCAATCCCATCATCGCGTGGATTTCCGGAGGAGGCCTACTGGCGATAATCGCGCTTTGCATTATCCTTCCCATCGCGCTCTCCGGCGGAAAGAAAACAACTCCGACAGGAAATAACGGCGGAACGCCACCCGTAATCAGCCAGCCACCGGTGAACGAGGAACCTAGCAAGCCGGGATCGGAAACGGAACCTTCGGGAGGTTCGGCGAATATGGTGGAGCAGAAGATTGACCTCCTCAATGCCACCATTGAAATTCCGTCGGATTATACAGTCTCTGAGGATGGGCTGAACTTTATCAGTGAGGAGAAAGGCTGTGCTGTCATGACGGATTATCTTTGGAATATTGACGGCCCGATCTACTCCCTTGCCGATGTGGAATCCAAACGGGAGGACATTGTTGCCTCGCTGATGCAGAACCTGGAGGTTTCAGACTATCAGATTCTAACGGCAGGCCCTGACCAGGTGGGAAATTCGGAGGCCTATCAGATCTATTTTGAAGGGACCGACAGCGAAGGCGTTTCCATGGAGATGATCGTCATGGCAGTGGACGGATACTCGTTTGGCTGTTATTTCATCATCACTGCTTATCCAAAGGGAGATGAGGCTGCCGCAGCAGAGATTCACTCCGTCATCCAATCCTTTTACAGTACCGGAATGCCGGATGTGACCTATAAAATGTACTATGCGGAACACGCCGGTGTGAAGGTCATCATAGACGATTCCCTTGCCCAGGGCGGCGTTGCAGACGTGAAAGTCCAACTGGACGAGAATGGCATTGGAACCGTTCGTGAGATGTTCCTATACCCAACACAGGAAGACAGTGAGGCCGCACTGGGGCAGGGGTACTGTGTGGAAATCGGCAAGGCTTCCGAATTCGGACTGAGTACGCCGGAGGAAGTGATCGAATTCAACAAGACCGTAAGCGGTACAAATAATGACTCCTACACCTTTTCCTCTGGCGGTGTGGAATGGCTGGCTTATGACTTTACAATGTCCGACAGGAGTTTCAGCTATGCGTCTGCTGTGATTGATGGAGAATGCTATCTTGTGGGCTGCGTGTTCAATGATTCCAACAAAGATACGATCGTTACATTGTATAATCAGGCAACCGCGTCTCTCCGCGCCTGGACAGAATAATTGGTAAGAAATTTGGCGGGGGCATATAGGGAAGAGGTAAAATATGAACTTAGAACATATCTGCTATGGCTGCTTTCAGGAAAAGCCGGACGGAGCCTCAGTTTGCCCTCGCTGTGGGTTCTGCGCAGAGGAGGAACAGCCGTTTCTGGCGCTGCCCATGGGGACTCTGCTCAATGGCCGCTACATGACCGGTAAGGTACTGGGCGTGGGAGGGTTCGGCATTACCTATCTGTGCTATGACCTGACGCTGGAGATCAAAGTCGCGATTAAGGAATATATGCCGTCCAGCCTTGCAACCCGGCATTCTGACAAGTACAGCGTAGCGCTGACTGGACGAGGACAGGAGGACTACCGGAACGGCATGGAGCGCTTTCTGGATGAGGCACGGATTCTTGCCAAGCTGCAGAACACGCCGAATATCGTGTCGGTGCAGAACTATTTCAAGGAGAACGGCACAGCTTACTTCGTGAT
>ERZ772872.2501-NODE-2501-length-14838-cov-9.431983_pt1 | contig 14838 bp, 10 predicted proteins | sample MGYA00512132_ERZ772872 | MGnify/ENA primary metagenome ERZ772872 (study PRJEB29015, sample SAMEA2737724) | human gut metagenome | biome: human gut; feature: human-associated habitat; material: faeces | place: China | collected 2012 ...
CTGTTTTGTTTAATGCCAATTCCTTTGATAGCGTTTTTCAGGATTTCAGCAGTAATGTAGCTTTTGTTTTCCAGTAAGGTTTTATAGTGGCGGACAAGTTCAGCCCGATAGCTTTCTATCTGCTTGTTGATGTTTGTTTCTTCTTTTGACTTGCCTGTGGCTATCCCCTGCTTGGCATCCCATTTTTCGGGAGATAACTCTAAGCCCGTGCTGAAAGCCGAGCTTTTACCGTCCACGCTGATACGCCCCATGATAGGGCAATTACCTGATTTTTTCTTTTTGCTGGTATTTAAGTAAAAGAGTATAGCGAAAGTACTTCTATTGTTTTGCATAATATCTATATTTTGGATTATTAAAAATTGAATTTTGTGGCAAGACGTGCAGATAGTTGCTGCATATCGTTGCCTATCTTCTCATTGTTAAGGCGTGCGTAGCGTTGAGTTGTTTCAATATGCTTGTGCCCTAACATCCGGCTGACACTCTCAATCGGAACACCTTGTGAAAGGCAAATTTGAGAAGCGAAAGTACACCTTGCCATGTGGTAGGATAACGCCCGGTTGATACCGCAGTTTCTTGCAATTCGTTTTAAGCCGACATTCACCTGTCCCAAACTCATGTGGGGAAATACTTTTCCATCGGGAGCAAGCCCCTTGTAATACTCCATGATTCGGATAGGGATATTCAATAGTTTTACATTAAACTCCGTATGTGATTTTTGCCTGTTGGCTGAAATCCACAAACTACCGTCATCTTCGGTAATAATATCTTTCCAAGAAAGTTTATGCACGTCTGCATAAGCCAAGCCGGTAAAGGTCGAAAACAGGAACATGTCCCTCACGAATTGCAGTTGAGGTTTCTCCACGGGAGTCTCCATAAGTTTCTTGAGGTCTTCCAGCTTCATGTGGCGGCTCTTCCGTCGTGGCAACGCAGGGTGGAGACGGCAGTACGGGTCACGGCGGAGCGTTCCCTGGCTGACTGCCAGTTTGGTCATCTTTTTCAGGCGGTACAGATGCTCATGCACGGTCTTGGGCATCATGTGGCAGTCCTTGCAAAGGAACAGTTCAAAATCATCATAGAAATTCTTGTCAAGGCTACGTAGCGTGACATCTTCCACGCCTTTCTTATCCTTGATGAAAGCGGAAAGGTGCTTGTACGATCTCAAGTAAGAATCAAGCGTTTCCTTGATGCGGTCCAGCCCAACACGTCTTCTGAAATCTTCGTTATGTTCCCGGAAGAGAGCCAGCAGGGTAAGCGGTTTCAGCCCGACACCCATTACGGCGTTCTTCACCAGTTCCGCCGTGATGAATCCCAGGCTGTTCTTAATCCGGTTGTAATGTCCGGTAATCTCCTCCGTCAATTCGTCTATGGCACGGTTCACTGTCACCGCATTCGCACTGCGTCCGTTGGCAAGGCCTTTTTCCGGATTCCAGATGTCGGGATTGACGGATACCTTCGTGCCAATCTGTTCCCATTCGGCATCAATGCTTACCTTGCACAATAATTGACAGGTTCCGTCCTTGCGCATTTTGGTGCGGTTGATATAAAACAGTATCGCGAATGTACTGCGATGTCTGATGGTTTTGTCTGCATGTTCACTTTTCTTTTTCATCTTATTGCGTTTTAGTCGTTTGTCAAATAACCACGGAGAAGCGTTCCGCTATCCTCTCGTTCAGCACACGGGTGTCGGCATTTATCTTGTCGTCAGTCACTTTGGCATAGATTTGGGTCGTCTCAATCCGGGCGTGTCCCAACATCTTGCTGACCGTTTCAAGCGGAACCCCATGTCCGAGCGTGATTTCGGTCGCATAGGTATGGCGGCCGGCATGAAAAACCAGCGGACAGTCTATGTCACAGAGTTTTGCGATACGTTTTAAGTTAAGGTTCATCGTGCTGTTGGAATACATGGGTAGCAGTTTCCCGTCCGGCGCTGTGTCCCTGTATTTCTCCATGATATGTAACGGCAGGTCCAGCAGGGGGATTTCAAACTCGACTCCGGTTTTCCGGCGCGAGCTTCTGATCCACCATGTGCCGTCATCGGCAAGTGACAGATGCTCTTTCGACAGAAGCCGCATATCACTGTACGGGATGCCGGTGTAGCATGAGAAGAGGAACAAATCCCGTGTGAGATAAAGGTTCGGTCTGTGAAGAGGCATGGTCATAAGCCGTTGCAGTTCCTCGGATGTGAGATACCTCCGTTTCTGTTTCGGGCGCACGGGTTCATAGCCGGTAAACGGGTAGGTGGTGATGATGCCGTCCGCTACGGCTTCACCAACGATGATTTTCAACTGCACGGTCAGGTTGATAATCGTTCCCGGAGAGAGGCGACAATCTGTCCGAAGGTGCGAATCGTAATCCTGTATGAAGGAGAGGGTCAATGCCGAAAACGGGATATCCGACAAGTTGTACTTTTCCCGCATGAACCTTTCCACATGGTTGTAGGCGTTCCGATAGCTTCTCAAACTGCCTTCGGTCCGGTTTACACCCACGCGCTTCGCGAAGTTCTCAATAAACGTGCGGAAGTAGCTCAATAACGTTGTCTGTTCACCAGCCATACCCAACAGCAGACTTTTGACATCATCCGCAGTCACACTGTCACGAACAACCGACAGTTCAGCATAGATTCCCAATGCCATCGCACGGATTTCATCCAGCCGATTGTTGATTTCCTTCGCCTTCACACTTTTGCCTGAAGCACGCCCCGAACTCCATATTGCCTGCGGCACACGGAGTTTCAGGCTGAAAGCCGCTTCAGAATACTTGCCGATGTTCAGCCTTGCCATTACAGGACACATACCATCGGCATCCGCCTCGCTCTTTTTGAGGTAGAACGACACCTTTACATTCGCTTGTTCCATAACCTTTTACTTTGTTTGCAAAATTACCGGATATCGAGCAAATGAACGGCATGACGAATATAGCGGAATATGGAAAGAAGCTCCATGCGTAACATTCAGAACCCGTATTTTTTCCCTTTAGCGAAAAAAGCATTAACTTTGTACTCGCAAAATATGAGTGAAACAGCGTTCTTTACGGTGATGTCAGTGGCAGTGCATAGACCTTTTTCCAATATTGTTTTCGACCTTGAACAGGCAACGGATAAGTAGCAATTTATTTTCCTAACTCCTCCAAAACGGGGCAAAACCATATAATGGACGAATATAGGTAAAACCTACATATCTCCCTTTTATTCCAATAGTTTGCATTATTCCTGCGAAATCCATCCGTATGTGAGCGAGTTTCTGTATCTTTGCGAGCAGATTTTTTAAGGTAATTATTAACACTAAATAAAGAGATTGTTATGGGAACAATTAAGTGTATCGGTATTTTAACATCGGGCGGCGACGCTCCGGGAATGAATGCGGCTATCCGTGCAGTAACACGTGCGGCTATCTACAACGGACTTCAGGTTAAAGGCATATATAGAGGTTACAAAGGCTTGGTAACCGGTGAAATCAAAGAATTCAAAAGCCAGAATGTAAGTAACATCATCCAATTGGGCGGTACTATCCTGAAAACAGCACGCTGTAAAGAGTTTACCACGCCCGAAGGACGGCAGATAGCATACGATAACATGAAGAAAGAGGGTATCGATGCTCTGGTGGTTATCGGTGGCGACGGCTCTCTGTCCGGTGCACGCATCTTTGCGCAGGAATTTGATGTGCCCTGTATCGGTCTGCCGGGAACCATCGACAACGACCTGTACGGAACGGATACCACAATCGGTTACGACACCGCCTTGAATACGATTTTGGATGCCGTAGACAAAATCCGCGACACCGCAACTTCTCACGAACGTCTTTTCTTCGTCGAGGTTATGGGACGCGATGCCGGTTTCCTTGCCTTGAACGGCGCTATCGCATCCGGAGCCGAGGCTGCCATCATACCGGAATTCAGCACGGAAGTGGACCAATTGGAAGAGTTCATTAAGAACGGTTTCCGGAAGTCTAAGAACAGTAGCATCGTGCTCGTTGCCGAAAGTGAACTGACCGGTGGTGCAATGCACTATGCGGAACGTGTAAAAAACGAATATCCCCAATACGACGTACGCGTCACAATCCTCGGACACTTGCAACGTGGCGGTAGTCCTACGGCACACGACCGTATCCTTGCCAGCCGATTGGGTGCTGCCGCAATCGACGCCATCATGGAAGGACAACGTAATGTGATGATAGGCATAGAACACGATGAAGTGGTTTATGTACCTTTCACGAAAGCCATCAAAAACGACAAGCCGATCAAGAAAGACCTGGTTAATGTACTGAGGGAACTTTCCATTTAATAAAGCTCCGATAGGATAAACCCAAGAGGGCCGAAGTGGTTTTAACATTTTCTTTCAGGCACGGAGTGCATGGATTTCATGGTTCTTGTAAACCGGAACCGTGAAATCCATGCACTCCGTGCCTGAAAAATTATCATAATGCAAGAGGTTCTTTAAATTTTCCTCAACAAGTGTTCTATCCGTTTTTTGAGGATTTATAACCACTTCTCCACAATCTTCTCCGTCCTGTTCCACAACTCCTGCATCTGCACATGGCGGGTATACTTCCCGGAAAGATGCTTGGGACGGCAACTCGCATTTAAAGTTCCCGTACGTTTTCCGGCATCCTCATCCAGCAGCAGATGAACGGCTGTTGCAGCTCCTTGCCGGGGAGTACGGATAAAAGGCCGGAATAAGATATCTGTCAGCGGGTCGAACCACATGTGCATCGTTATTATATCAGTAGATACGATACCCGGATCGGCCGCATTCACTACAATCCCTTTTTCCTTGACCCGATTCGCCAGATTAACGGTAAACAAGGTCAGAGCCAGTTTCGTATTGCTATAAACAGGAATGCGCCAGAAACCTCCTCTCTTTCCAAGATGGAAGAAATCCGGAAAGTCGAGACGCCCTATGGCATAAGTACAAGACACCATATTGACAATACGGCTTCCTTTTTCCATCAGAGGAATAAGTTTGCGTGTCAGCAAATAAGGAGCAACATAATTAACACTCACCGTACGTTCCAAACCATCCTCAGTGATGTGACGCCCTGTTTCCATTGTTCCGGCATTATTCATCAGCAGACTGACGGTATCCCCCCTTTTCAACATTCTTTCGGCAAAAGCCGCCACAGATGCAAGCGAAGCTAAGTCAATGCCCAATACCTCAATATATGGGTTACCGGTGTCATGCACCAGCATATCCCTTACCCTTTCCGCTTTTTCCGGACGGTAACAGGCCATGATTATTTTATATCCGGCTGTAGCCACAGCACGGGTTATTTCCGTTCCCATACCACCGTCTGCACCGGTTATGATAGCAAGTTTCATGTTTACCAAGTATAAATTGCCAATAATAAGAAAGATTCAATCACCCCTTCGCTTCTATCTTCTCTATCTCCTTTTTCAAGCAGGCAGGCAGTTCTTCCTGCAAATGCTGATGACAAGCCATTTCTATGGAATACATCCGGGCTATGCAGTAATTACTATGCCTACAGCTGCAACGGGCATTCTCCTCCTTGCGCATACGGTTCACAAAGCCCGGTTCGTTGAGTAGGGCGCGTGCCATCTGTACAGCCTCAAAACCATTGTCCAGCACCTCATCTATCTTGGCACGCGACACCAGTCCGCCTACATATATCAACGGCATACTCAGCTCTGCACGGAACTTCAGGGCGTCTTCCAGGAAATAGGCTTCTTTGAACGGCACAGACGGTATCATCCACCTGCCCGCCATGCGTACTCCATACTTCAGCCACCAGCATGTCATATAATGTGTCATGCTGCGAATCGGCATTTCCCCACGCATCACATACATAGGCGCTTTACTTACAAAACCGCCGCTCAATACCAATCCATGTGCACCCGAGCATTCAAGACGCTTGGCCACTTGCATCGTCTCATCTATCTCCATGCCGCCCCGGAAACCGTCACGCATGTTCATCTTCACAAGCACTGCCATATCGCTGCCGGCAGCCTTCATCACTTCATCCATCACCATATCCATAAAGCGCATGCGGTTTTCCAGAGAACCGCCAAATTCATCTTTACGATGATTGGTCGAAGGCGAAAGGAACTGGCTGATAAGGTAGCCATGTCCGGCATGAATTTCCACTGCATCAAATCCCGCCTCACGGGCCAGATTCACCGCCTTTCCGTAAGCACGTGCCATCTCCGGCAGTTCACCGGCACGCAAACCACGCACAAAAGTAGGTGAATACAGGTTGAAACCGCTGCTGGCACCGACCGGGGTACACCCGCAAATACTCTTATGGGACATGTTTCCGCAATGCCCCAACTGGATTCCGGCAGCAGCACCTTCCGCATGTATCGCATCGGTCAGCTTGCGAAGCCCCGGAATTATTTCAGGGCGCATCCACAACTGGCGGTCAAAAGAAAGCCCGCTCTGAGTAACGGCCGCATAAGCCACAGTAGTCATACCGATGCCTCCTGCCGCAACCGAACGGTGATAATCGAGCAACATGTCCGAAGGAGCATTTCCGGGACACATACTTTCAAAAGCAGCCGAACGGATGGTACGGTTGCGCAATGTCAGCGGTCCGAAAGTAACCGGAGTGAATAATTTTGATTCCATGTGATAGTTTCCTGATTTATGATTTATGGTTTGTCCTTTCAATAGATATAAGGTATGATACGCTTGCGTTTTCCTACCGCCTCATCACCGAATTCTTTCCGGTAACGGCCGTAAATGGCATTGGCACGGGGAACGAGATTGGCAAAAGTCCACCACACAAACACCCATGCGGCAGGCGAAGCAGTAAGTATGGCAAAACCGGTCCATTCTACCAATTCACCGAAATAGTTGGCAGAAGTGACATAGCGATAAAGACCTTTCTCAGGAAGGTAATGATTCGTGTCGCCCGGCTTACGCAAATGGCGAATCACATGGTCGGAATGAAGATTGATAAGCATACCGGCAAAAAACAACAGAAGCCCCGACCACGCATGAGTCTTCAGCAAATAAGTCCAACCACCGGAATACATCCCTTCGGAAGCAAAGTAAAACAGACCGCCAGCCTGCATCATTCCGTTCAGTACATTAAATACAATGCCCATCATCATAATAGTTACCGGCATCCGGCTTTTTCCTTTCAGCAGAAAAGGAAAAATAAACGACCTTTGGAAATAGTGTAGCTGGAACAGCAGAAAGAAAAGATATACCGGCACGGCAAAGCCTGCCCCGCTCCTGCCCCACAACCAAAACATAACGATAAAGACCGGCGCTTCCATCAATACCCACGCCACCTTGTTACTAATGGAATATCCCCACGATGCGGTACGGAACATCCCATATCCGGCTTTGACAAAATAAAGAGCGATGAATACAAAAAGCGCAATGACGCACATCACTCCCAAAAACAGATGAAACCCTTCTTCGCTCATGTTCTTTTGTTTAAGTGTGACAAATATAGGGAAAACCTGTAACAATCAAATCGTTTTCCCGCAGCAATTATCAAAAACATACAGAAACGGATAACGCAAAGAGCGTGGATATTTATCCGTTCCGCCACGGGAAAATGAATAAGGTATCGCTGTCCGGCTTTCCAACCGCAACAACGATACCTTATACGACCCGGCAATCCGAGGTCTGTGCTTTGAAACGGATCTACCGCTTCTTAATAGGAATGTATGCTACTTCTTCCAATACATTCTTATATGCCGGACGAATAATGCGCTTACCTTCGAAGTTCAACTCTTCATTACGATGTGCACACCAGCCCACGATACGCGCCATGGCAAACAGCGGAGTAAATATTTCCTGCGGCAACCCGATCATTTCATATACGAAACCGGAGTAAAAATCCACATTGCTCGAAACCGTCTTGCCGTTGTTCTTCACACGGCCGAAAACTTCGATGGCTCGCTCTTCCAGCAATTCAAGGAAAGCAAACTCACGCTCTTTCCCTTTCTCGCGGGCAAGGTCGCGGGCAAGTTCCTTTAAAAGTATGGCACGAGGGTCTGAAATGGTATAGACGGCATGTCCGATACCGTATATCAATCCCGTCTTGTTATATACCTCCTTGTTCAGCATACGGGTGAAATAAGTGTCAATCTCGTCTACATTCGTCCAATCCCGGATATTCTCCTGCAAATGGTGGAACATGTCGGTAACCTGGATATTGGCGCCACCGTGAAGCGGGCCTTTCAGGGAACCGATGCCCGCAGCGATGGCAGAATAGGTATCAGTTCCGGTAGAGGACGTTACGCGTACGGTGAACGTAGAGTTGTTACCGCCGCCGTGCTCCGCCTGCAACACCAGCAACAGGTCAAGGGTACGGGCATCCAGTTCCGTATAATCCTTTTTCAGCATATACAGGAAATTCTCCGCGAGAGAAAGATTCTCCTGCGGATGCCGGATATGCAACGAACGGCCGTGAGTGGCATGGCGAAGCATATTGAAAGCATAGGCTATGATGGTGGGGAACTTCGAAATAAGGTCTATGCTCTGGCGCATCAGATTATCGCGCGACGTATCATCGGCATTCGGGTCAAAGCGATACATCTCGAGCACGCTTCGCGCCAGGATATTCATTATATTATTCCCTTCAAGCTCGATGATGTTCATCTTCGTTTTCTGTTCCAACGGCATATTATCGTTAATCAGCTCACGGAAAGAAGCCAGTTCCTCCCTGTCGGGCAAACGGCCTGAAAGCAGCAGATACGCCACTTCTTCAAAGCCGAAACGTTTCTCCTTGAGAATGGCATGTGCCAAATCCTCAAGGTCGTAGCCACGGTAGAACAATTTGCCCGGAATAGGCTTCAGACCTCCGCCCGGAATGCGCTCGTACCCCACTACGTTGCCAATCTTGGTGAGCCCAACCAGCACACCTGTACCGTCTTCATTACGCAATCCGCGCTTCACATCAAACTTCTTGAACAGTTCGTTCTCAATCCGGGTCGCTTCTTTCAGGTCTTCGGAAAGTTTGTAAATCAAATATTCTTTCTTCATAATATTTTTATTTTGTCTGGTTTATGGGGGAATTATTTGCGGAAGCTTCTATCCTGTTCACGATTTCCCGTGTAAAAGCCGATGTAGACAACGGGACACCACCCTGCATGAAGCGGGCCAAATCGACTGTAGCACGACCTTCTGTGAAACTGTTCTCCAGTGCTTCCTCTATCAGCAAGGCGGCCTCTTTCCAACCCAGGTGTTCGAGCATCATCACCGCTGAAAGAATCATGGAACACGGATTCACAATGTCTTTTCCGGCAATATTGGGAGCCGTGCCATGAGTGGCCTCAAAAATGGCATGTCCCGTCCTGTAATTAATGTTGGCTCCCGGAGCGATACCGATGCCGCCCACCATAGCAGCCAACTGGTCGGAAATATAATCACCGTTCAAATTCAGAGTGGCAATGACCGAGTATTCTTCGGGAACAAGCAAGGTATTCTGCAAAAAGGCATCGGCAATGCAATCCTTGACAACAAGACGTCCCTCCGCTATATCTTTTCCAAACTCACGCTCCGCCAGCTCATAGCCCCATTTCTTGAAGCCGCCTTCGGTAAACTTCATGATATTGCCTTTGTGTACCAGCGTTACAGAGGGCAGACCGTTTTCGAGCGCATAACGGCAAGCCGCACGCACCAGCCGCTCCGTTCCCTCTTTAGACACAGGTTTCACGCCAAAAGATGAAGTTTCGGGAAAACGCACCTTGGTCACGCCCATCTCATCATGCAGGAAGCGATAGAACTTTTCGGCTTCCGGTGTTCCGGCTTCCCATTCGATACCGGCGTAGATATCTTCCGTATTCTCACGGAATACGCACATGTTTACCTTCTGCGGTTCTTTCACCGGCGAAACTACGCCTTTATACCAACGCACGGGACGCAGGCACACATACAAATCGAGTGTCTGGCGCAACGCCACGTTCAGCGAACGGATACCGCCGCCGACCGGTGTAGTCAACGGCCCCTTAATACCTATTTTATAAGTGCGGAATGCTTCCATCGTTTCTTCCGGCAACCAGGAACCCGTTTCATTAAATGCCCGCTCACCTGCCAGCACTTCTTTCCATCCGATACTCCGGCTGTCTCCATAGGCTTTCTTCAAGGCTGCATCCACCACAGCCTGCATGGACGGAGTGACCTCTGCCCCTACTCCGTCACCTGTAATAAAAGGTACAGTAATCTTTTCCATATTCTATCGTGCATTTAATGCAGAGCCGGCACGGAACCAGCCTATCTGCTGTTCATTATACGTATGTTGTACTTCGAAGCTTTCCTTGCTGCCGTCCTCGTGATGAAGCAGCACTTTCAGGTTACGTCCCGGAGCAAAGTCTTTCAAGCCGACAACGGAAAGCAAGTCATGCTCCCGAATTTTATCATAATCCGCCTTATCGGTAAAGGTCAGCGCCAGCATGCCCTGTTTCTTCAAATTCGTCTCGTGGATACGTGCAAAGCTCTTTGCCAGTATGACACGTACATTCAGGAAACGCGGTTCCATAGCGGCATGTTCACGGCTGGAACCCTCGCCATAGTTTTCTTCGGCAACGACAATCGAAGGAATCCCTTCGGACTTATACAGTTTGGCTGTACCGGACACCGTTCCGTACGTATTTGTAGAACGGTTCCACACTTTATTCGTTTCTCCGTTAAAGGCATTGACAGCCCCCATCAGCATATTGTCCGAAATATTCTCCAAATGCCCGCGGAAACGAAGCCACGGACCTGCCATCGAGATATGATCGGTGGTACACTTACCCTGCGTTTTAATCAGCAAAGGCATATTCAGCAAATCCTCTCCGTCCCAAGCCGGGAAAGGAGCAAGCAGTTGCAGGCGTTGCGACTGGGGAGCCACCGCAATATCCGTCTTTGCATGGGAAGGTGCGACATACCCCTCGCTCCCTGCCGTAAATCCTTCCGGCGGCAGCTCTTCGCCTATCGGTTCGGAGAGTTTAACCTGTTCGCCATCGGCATTGAGCAATGTATCTTTCAGCGGATTGAAACATAAATCTCCGGCAATGGTCAATGCCATTGTCAGTTCGGGAGAGGCAACAAAGGCATACGTATTCGGATTTCCATCCGCACGCTTGGCAAAGTTCCGGTTGAAAGAAGTTACAATAGAATTCTTACGAGTAGGATCATCGGTCACACGCTTCCATTGTCCGATACAAGGGCCGCAGGCATTTGCCATAATTGTAGCGCCTATTTTTTCAAAAGCGTCAATCATACCGTCACGCTCTGCGGTTGCACGTATGCGTTCCGAACCCGGATTGACAATCAGCGGAGCAGCCGCATGCAACCGCTTCTCTGTTACCTGATGCGCCAAAGACACCGCACGGCTCAAATCCTGGTAGGATGAATTGGTACAGGAACCGATAAGCCCTACCTCCATCTTACGGGGATAGCCGTTCTTCAAAACCTTCTCGGCAAACTCCGAAACAGGCGTGGCGGCATCCGGAGTAAACGGTCCGTTGATATAAGGCTCCAATGTGGAAAGGTCTATGTCGATAATACGGTCATAGTATTTCTCCGGATTGGCAACTACTTCATCATCGGCACGAAGTCCTTCGGCAACGGCAGTAGCCATATCTGCCACTTCCGCACGTCCGGTAGCTTTCAGATAGTCAGCCATACGCTCATCATAAGGGAAAAGAGAAGTCGTAGCTCCCACTTCCGCACCCATGTTGCAAATCGTAGCCTTTCCGGTAGCTGAAAGTGAAGCAGTACCCGGACCGAAATATTCGATAATGGCATTTGTTCCGCCTTTTACAGTCAAAATTCCTGCCAGTTTTAAGATAACGTCTTTAGGAGCAGCCCATCCGTTTAATTTTCCAGTGAGGCGCACGCCAATCAAGCGGGGCATCTTCAACTCCCATTCCATACCTGTCATCACATCCACCGCATCAGCACCGCCGACACCGATAGCCACCATTCCCAAACCGCCGGCATTCGGGGTATGAGAATCGGTACCTACCATCATGCCGCCGGGAAAAGCATAGTTTTCCAACACCACCTGATGAATGATACCTGCCCCGGGCTGCCAGAAACCGATACCGTAACGGGAAGAAACATCCCGAAGAAAATTATACACCTCCTCATTCGTTTTGGTTGCAGTGGCAATATCTTCTTTCGCTCCTTTATAAGCCTGAATCAAATGGTCGCAATGTACGGTCGAAGGAACAGCCACCTCATCACGTCCTGCATTCATAAACTGTAATAATGCCATCTGTGCAGTTGCATCCTGCATAGCCACACGGTCGGGCCGAAAGTTCACATAGTCTTCACCGCGTTTATAGTCTTTCACATTCTTCTCATCGTACAAATGAGCATACAAGATTTTTTCCGCTAAAGTCAACGGACGTTGCAATATCGTCCGAATGCGTTCTATTTTCCCCTCATAAAGTGTATAAAACGCTTTAAGCATTGCTAAATCATATACCATAACCACTCTTTTTAAAAAATTCAATATTGTAAATATTACAAATTAATACAATAAACAAATTATAATAAGGAAAAGTTTAACAAAATAAAGCATTTCTTCCCCTAAAGGCTGAGATTTATTACCTTTGCAGGTATGAAAGAACAAGATACAAACAGTCCTATTATACACCTCCAGCGGCAACAGCTTCTGTTGCGTATGGAATATGAATACGAAAAAGAAGAATTCAAGCGACAAACAGAGAACATGGGCGTCGCCCGAAAAGTCAAGCGGGGAGTTTGCTGGTATCCTGCCTCACCGGGCCGAAGTTACTATAACTCGTTGAATCAATTAGTAATAGAAATTACACAAACCGAGAACCTCGATATAGAACATAACTTTGAGTTCGGACGCCCCGTCTGTTTCTTCCGGCAATCTGCCGACGGTAAAATCACTTACTTCAATTTTACAGCCACCGTCAGTTATGCTGACGAAGCACGCATGGTAGTGATTATGCCCGGTGCCAGAGCTATTATGGATATACAATCCGCAGATAATCTCGGAGTCCAGCTTTATTTCGACGAAACTTCTTACCGCACGATGTTCGAGGCACTGGAAGATGTCCTGCGTGCAAAAGGCAACCGGCTTGCCGAATTGCGGGATATCCTGTTGGGTACGGTCAAAACCGGTTTCCGTGAGCTTTATCCGGTACGTTTCCCCTGGTTGAACTCCACTCAGGAGAGTGCCGTCAATAAAGTGCTATGCGCCCGCGATGTAGCCATTGTACACGGGCCTCCGGGAACAGGCAAAACCACCACGCTTGTAGAAGCCATCTACGAAACCCTGCACCGCGAACCCCAAGTATTGGTATGCGCCCAAAGCAATATGGCTGTCGACTGGATTTCCGAAAAGCTGGTGGACAGAGGCGTGAATGTGCTACGAATCGGCAACCCCACACGCGTCAACGACAAAATGCTCTCTTTCACTTATGAACGCCGTTTCGAAAATCATCCGCTTTATCCCGAATTATGGAGTATCCGTAAAGAACTGAGGCTACTGGGCGGTAAATCCCGCCGCGGCAGTTACGATGAACGCGAAGGGATACGCAACCGTATGAGCCGCCTGCGTGACCGTGCCACCACACTGGAAATACAAATCAACAGTGAGTTGTTCGACAGCGCCCACGTCATAGCCTCTACACTTGTAAGCAGCAATCACCGCCTTTTAAACGGACGCCGTTTCGGCACACTGTTTATCGACGAAGCCGCCCAAGCCCTGGAAGCCGCCTGCTGGATAGCCATCCGTAAAGCAGACCGTGTAGTATTGGCAGGAGACCATTGCCAGCTTCCGCCTACCATCAAATGTTACGAAGCCGCACGTAGCGGGCTGGAACGGACTTTAATGGAAAAAGTCGTAGCCGGCAAGCCGTCTGCCGTATCTTTATTGAAAGTACAATATCGCATGCACGAAGACATCATGCGCTTCTCATCGGATTGGTTTTACGGCGGAGAGCTGGAAGCTGCTCCCGAAATACGTCACCGGGGAATCTTGGATTGGGATACTCCCGTTACATGGCTCGACACATCCGGCATGGATTTCAAGGAAGAATTTGTCGGAGAAACCTTCGGACGTATCAACAAAGAGGAAGCAGGCTTATTGCTGAAAGAGCTGGAAGCGTACATCCAACGGATAGGCGGAAACCGGATTCTCGAAGAACGTATCGACTTCGGACTCATCTCACCTTACAAGGCACAAGTGCAATACTTGCGGGGAAAAATAAAAGGCAGCGCTTCGCTACGTCCCTACCGCAGTCTGATAACGGTCAATACCGTCGACGGATTTCAGGGACAGGAACGTGATGTAATCTTTATCAGTCTGGTACGTGCCAATGAAGAAGGACAGATCGGCTTTCTGAACGACTTACGCAGAATGAATGTGGCGATAACAAGGGCACGCATGAAATTGGTTATCCTGGGAGAAGCGGCTACGCTAAGCCAGCATGCTTTCTACAAGAAACTGCTTGAATATGTAAGGACAATTAATGATAAGTAATGGAAAAAGAGGGTATGTCAAAATTAAAATTCGCTTGCCATTTGTTTCTTTTCAGATACGGAATCATCAAGCGTATTTTGACACACCCCCTTTTGTCATTCTCCGATTTACACCGGGAATCAGTTGTTTTCCGGACGGAGTTTGCGAACCGTTACGGCTGTCTGCCACATTTCGCTTTCACGCAATGCTTTCAGCTCTTCGTTCAGTTTCTCACGATAGTCGGGTTTGGAATTGCTGTCGATGGAAATCTGGGCTTCGTTACCGGACTTCACGCTCTGATACAGTTTCTGTACAACCGGCTTGATAGCATCGTGGAACGGGCCCATCCAGTCGAGTGCACCGCGTTGGGCAGTAGTGGAACAGTTGGCATACATCCAGTCCATACCGTTCTTTGCAAACAACGGCATCAATGACTGGGTCA
>ERZ772872.2515-NODE-2515-length-14785-cov-17.293890_pt1 | contig 14785 bp, 8 predicted proteins | sample MGYA00512132_ERZ772872 | MGnify/ENA primary metagenome ERZ772872 (study PRJEB29015, sample SAMEA2737724) | human gut metagenome | biome: human gut; feature: human-associated habitat; material: faeces | place: China | collected 2012 ...
TGCCGCACCTCGCTCGCCGTATCGGCACTTAGAATTATGCGGTATTGCCTTAGCGGTATTGCCTTAAAGGAATTACCTGCTATAAAAGCTAACCAGAGGTTTTTACCGCAAAAAAAAGTCCTTCTGTCTGCCTCTTCATGTTTCGCCCACAGCCATTTTCCCGCCGTTTTCAGGTGCCATCGGGATGATCTTGTCGTTTCGATTGCTTCTTACAGGTTGCCAGCCTTTTCCTTATGCCCGCTCACGCAACACGGTAACAGAGATTTTTTCATTGTATAACAGAGATTCTTTCCATGCAAAATGGAGGAAACAACCTCTGCCGCCAAAAGAAAAAATCTCCGCCATTCTATGAAAGAACCTCCGTTATCACCAGAAGAAACCTCTGTTGTGGAGGGAAAGAACCTCTGTTTCTTCTATATATAATAAAGTATAAGATATAAATTTATAAATATATAATTCTAAAGAAAAAGAAGAACAAAAGGGTGATTGCTCATAAAACAACGGAATTGATGCCCGCATAGCGGAGCGAACACGAATGCGGGCCATAAGAAGAAAAGTCGTACGAAAAATGCGCCGTTCTGTCTGTGCATACCCAATTTCAAAGGCTCTAAATTATAATATCTCCCCCAAAGAGTGTATCCTCTGGAGGAGATAACAGAAAATGTATACCTTCTACAGCCACTTTATCCTGCACTGCGTCCGGTATCATCACATGGTATCGGCATGATAATATCGATCTGAAACAGCTTATCCTGCGTGGAGATGGAAAAACTGCCGTTATATTTTTCCACAATGTGGCGGACGCTCATCATGCCATAGCCATGGGAATCTTTGTCCGCTTTTGTGGTTACGGGCAGGCCGTCCTTGAATTGAAGAGAATCCTCAAAGTGGTTCTCGGCATGGATGGTCAACATGCGGTTGACTGTCCGCACAGAAAGGTGAATGAACCGCATTTCGGGCGGCTGCAGGGATTCGCATTCAATGGCGTTGTCCAGAATATTTCCGAACAGCGAGAAAATGTCCATCGTTTCCATAAAGGCCACGCCGCTGCCATCGGCAATGCAGGTGAACTGTATATTGTGGGATGCGCAGTGCAGACGCTTATCGGTCAGAACAATGTCCAGCGTTTCGTTGCCTGTGCGCACGGCGCTGTTGTAGATGGACACCGAGCGTTCCAGATCGTCCAAGTATGCCGGATCGACCTGGCCCGTTGTGCGCAGGTTGCGGATCTGGTGCTTTAAGTCATGGCATTTGATGTTGATGGCGTCAATATTTTCTTTCACCAGCTGGTATTGCTTCTGTTCTTCGACCCAAAGCTTTTTCATCGTGCTGATCTCTACGCGGTCCTTGGCGGCGGCCAGCATCTGAACCTGCAAAAGCAGCATAAATATGTAAAAAATAATCTCGCCAATGTTCAAAAGATTATAAAAGAAGATGTTGTACTGGGAGATTGCACCGCTCTCAAAATAAAAAATCGGCGTCAGCATACAGTCCAGCAGCAAGAACAGCAGCGCGTTCTGCATGGGGATCTCGCTGTCCCCCAGAGCGTGCATCTTTTTGCCCACGGTGAAATAGATAAACAGATATACCACCAAAAAACAGGTGATATATAAAAGGATATGGGAGGGCGTGCGCTCAGTAAAATAAGGAACAAGGCTGCTGTTCAACCGGCAAATGGAGGCAATAACGAGGAACAGCCGGTCGGAAATGTACCATGTTGCAAACCCGGAGCTGAAATAAAACAGCACGTTGGACAGCTTTTCCTCAAAACAGCACAACAGCCCGCCGATCATTAAAAGGAGAAGAATGGCCGAATAGAACGCTTCCACTGCAATATTGCCGCCATAGGTGTGGGCAAAGAAAAGGCAGAGTAGCCGGATCGGCACAAGCCAGGCAATGGCCCAGCGCACAAAATGCGGGCGGCGGCTGCAGCGAAAGATAAACGGAAGGGTTGCCAGCAAAAACGCCACGAAAATATCCCAAAACTTTACATTAAAAAGGAATCTGCGGATAAAGGCAAGAGATACCACAAAAACTCACCCCGGCTTTCAAGAGGTCTTGTTCAGGTAGGCAATCACACGGTCACAGAACGCCTTGCGTTTGCGCTGGCTGATGGGCAGCTTGGTGCTGCCAACGATGACTTCTGTTTTGGATACCGATGTGATATGCTGCATGTTGACGAGATGTGAGCTGCTGCACCGCGCAAAATTGTAAGTGTCCAGTTCAGCCTCCACATCCGAAAGTTTGCCCCAGGCTTCAATGCGGCCCATGTCCGTGTGGTACAGGAGCAGGTGGTCCTGTATCTCTACATAATATATTTGGGAAATGCGCATCCGGCGTATGGTGCCCGCCGCCTGTAAGATGACCTCTTTTTCATCCCGCACAGGCAGGTTGCGCAGCGCGCGGAGCATCATGGAAGAAAAGCGGTAGTAATTGATGGGCTTGATGACAAAATCCAGCGCGTCAACTTCGTACCCATTGATGGCATACTGCTCCATGTTCGTGATGAACACCAGCGCTACCACGGGGTCCGCAGCGCGCAGCTGGTGGGAGGTCTCAATGCCGTTGATGCCCGGCAGCTCAATATCCATAAAGATAAGGTCGGCATCCATATGATAATTGTCCATAAAATCGGATGGATTGTCATAGGCCGTGATGGAAAAGCTCTGCCCCTGTTCCCGCTCATATTTCCGCAGGCACTCAATGAGCGTATCGCGGTCTGCGGGATCGTCTTCCAGTATTTTGATTCGTACCATACGGAGCCCTCCTGATCCATTATTACTGCCAGTATAGCACAGCTTTTGCCGGAATTTCAATCGGCTGTTTCCCGCGTTCGGTTGCTGCAGAACGATACATTGGCGTGTATTGCGCATTTTGTACAAATCGAATCCAACGTGATTGTACACATTAACATGTTATCTCCCGAGTCGTTGCAATTCTTTTGTCACTTTTGCATCACTTACGAAATAAAACCATGCACATGGGGAAAAAATGTGCCCGCGGATAGAAAGGATGGTATAGTAAGTACAACGAACCTGGACAAACGATGTGCAGGAATCAAAGAGAAGGAGAAAAACAGATGAAAAGATCCAAACTCTGGTCAGGTCTTACCTCTACGTCCGCAGCTTTGCTTGTGGTCGGCCTGATTGGTCAGAACCTTGCCGCGGCCAATGCAAGCTACATCAACACCGCGCTGGGCACCACGGCCACCAAGGTCGTCCAGACGGGCGAAGTTGGCGACACGACCTACTTCAAGAGCCAGTTTGGCGATTTTGACGACCCCGATGCACAGGCAGCCGCCATTGCCGCTGCGCTGGAACAGAACGTCAACGAGATGCGCGAGGGTGCGGCCCTGCTGCGCAACGAGAACAACACCCTGCCGTTGACGAACGCCACCCGCATTTCTGTGTTCGGCCACGCCGCCGTTGACCCCGCTTACCAGGCAAACTCCGCCGGCAACAAGGTTACGAACGGCGCGCTGAACTCCATTGACCTCAAGACCGCGCTGGAAGCCCAGGGCTTTGAGGTCAACCCCCAGCTGTGGGATGGCATTGCCGCAGGCACCGCCACCCGCGCACAGGGGCCCGCCGCACAGTGGGGCGGCGGCTACAGCGTTACCGGCACGGCAACGAACACAGAGGAAAATAAGGCGTTCTATCAGAGCCTAGCCAACACCTGGGCCAATGATTACAAAGATGCCGCCATCGTTGTGTTTGCCCGTGAGGGCGGCGAAGGCCATGACCTGCTGATGGACGATGTGGACACCGATGGTTCCACCATCAGCAGCCTGGCCCTGCACAAGGACGAGCGCGACCTGCTGGAAATGGTCCGCAAAGACTTTGACAAGGTCATCGTCCTGTTGAACAGCCCCTACCAGATGGAAGTGCAGGATATTATCCCCTATGCGGATTCCATCCTGTTCATCGGTTACCCGGGCCATCAGGGCTTCACGGGCGTGGCCGAGATCCTGAAAGGTACGGTCAACCCCTCCGGCCATCTGACCGATACTTACGCGACCGATTCCCTCTCCTCACCTGCCGCCGTAAACTCCGGCACCCGTACCCCGCAGTTTGCCAACGTGGCCGAGATCAACGCCACGATCGGTGAGGATGAGAACGCTGAGTACATGTCCTTCCAGGCCGAAGGCATCTACATTGGCTACCGTTACTATGAGACCCGTTACGCCGATGCCGTTATGGGCCAGGGCAACGCCACCGCTCCTGTTGGCGCACTGGAAGGCGCTTCTTCCTGGAATTACGCCGATGAAGTGCAGTATCCGTTCGGTTATGGCCTGTCCTACACCACGTTTGACCAGAAGCTGGACAGCGTGGATGTGGGCGAGGACGAGATCACCGCGAAAGTTACCGTGACGAACACTGGCGATATGGCCGGTAAGTCCGTTGTGCAGCTGTACGCACAGACCCCTTACAGCGATTACGAGCGCCAGCACGGCGTTGAGAAATCCGCCATCCAGCTGGCAGGCTTCGGCAAAACGCAGGAACTGGCCCCCGGTGCTTCCGAAACAGTCACCATCACGGTGGACAAGTACCTGCTGGCCAGCTATGATACCACCGCCCATGACGGCGCAGGCGGCTACATCCTGTCCGATGGCGATTACTACCTGGCCATTGGCGAAGATTCCCATGATGCACTGAACAATGTTCTGGCCGCCGAAGGTTACACCGCAGCCAACGGCATGACTGCCGAGGGCACTGCCGCCAAGACCTACAGCTTCAAGCAGAGCTTTGACGATGACAAGTACCGCACCGGCGAGAACGGCGCTATCGTTTCCAACCAGTTTGCGGATGCCGACCTGAACTACTGGGTCGATGGTGCAGGCACCTACCTGTCCCGCAACGACTGGGAGGCTACCTACCCGGTCGAGCAGACCACCGTGGAAGCCACGCCGGAAATGATGAATATACTGGCTGGCGAATGGTACGAGAAACCCGAAGGAGCACCGAGCTATTCGGAAGTTGCTGCCAACTTCGGCGTTGATTCCGGCCTGAACCTTGCCATGATGAAGGATGTTCCCCTGTCTGACCACGAAACCTGGCTGAAATTCATCTATCAGCTCCAGCCCGAAGATCTGCCCAATGCCACCGCTGAGAGCTTCCAGTCTCCCGCTGTTGGCGACCTGAGCCCGGCCTTTGCCGTTGGCGATGGCTGTGACAGCGTTGGCGGTACCTATCCCCTGACCGTTGAGTTCAACGGCGAGCAGGTCAACCCCGTTACCACCCGCTACTGCTCCAACGTTGTCCTGGCCGGTACCTTCAACGCCGACCTGTACGCTGGCCGCGGCACCATGATGGGCGAGGATGGCATGTGGTCCGGCTACATGATCAACTACAACCTCGGAAACGACCTGCACCGCACCCCGTTCGGCGGCCGTAACTTTGAGTATATGTCCGAATGTCCCATCCTGAACTACCTGGCAGGCGCTGTGGAAGTGGAAGCCATGGAGAAAACCGGCTCCCACGCTGGCCCCAAGCACTTTGTCGGCAACGACCAGGAATTCTACCGCGAAGGTCTTGTCTGCTTCTTCAATGAACAGGCGTTCCGCGAGGGCAACCTGAAAGCCTTTGAGGGCAGCATCCGCGTGGCCAACGCAGGCGGCCTGATGCAGTCCTTCGAGCGTCTGGGCCTGAAGTGGTACTCCGCCAGCTATGCCCTGAACACCACGATCCTGCGCAACGAATGGGGCTGGAACGGTGCCATTGATACCGACGCTGCCCCCTGCTTTGACGAGTATGTGGACGGCGGCTACAAGAACCATGCAGCCGAAGTTCTGGATGCAGGCACGCAGGAATGGTGCCTGGACGGTGTCGGTGGCCACGGTCAGTGGATCCTGCAGAAAGCAAAGGATACCGATGACGGCCACCTGCTGGAGCTGCTGACCGAAGCCGCTATCAGCTGGGAGTACGCCATCAGCCGTTCGGTCGTTACCAACGGCACGGCATCCAACTCCGCCATTGAACATGTTACACCGTATTGGCAGACCGCCATCACCGCCGAAATCGCCGTTACCGGCATCCTGACCGCCGTATTCTTTGTCCTGCTGGTTCTGAGCAAGACCAAGAAAAAGGCCAAAAAACAGTAAGAAAGGAGCGAGCATTGTGAAAAACAAAGCGTTTGGCTTTTATACCGCCGCACTGACCCTGATTTTGACCGCTGCAACGCTGGTTGCTGTGCTGATTTACGGCTCCAAGGGCGGCATGGTCAACAGCCTGGTCCCCATTGCCCTGGGCGCAGCCGCCGTTTGCGAGGTCTCTCTCCTCTTCGGTGAGAAAGTCTGGACTGATTTTACCGGCATCATTGCCGCCACCCTGCTGGCTTACGCCATGATGACAGTTCTTTCCGATGGTATCTGGAACATTGCCGAAGCGTTCAACGGCATCAAGATGGTTGGCATGCCGGAACTGTCCGGTATGAACATCACGATGGCTGTGCTGAACCTGGTCGCCATCGTTACCGCCATCATCACCAACTTTGCGCAGAAAAGTAAGTAAGCCGCAATAGGCTCCGTACTTACAAGCCGTCCGGGGCATGCGTCCCGGACGGTTTTTCTTTGGTAATACCTGCAACATTCCGAAAGGCAGCACAACATGAAAGCAACAAGTTTTAACACCGGCTGGACCTGCCGCCATTTGGGCAACTCCGCCCCCGGCACGCCCGTTACCCTCCCCCACGATGCCATGCTGGCCGAGGAGCGCAGCCAGACCTCGGCAGGCGGCACCAACACAGGCTGGTTTGCGGGGTACGATTATCTGTATGAAAAGCACTTCACCCCCGATGCCGCGCAGGCGGCGCAGTGCGCAGTGCTGGAATTTGAGGGCGTTTACCATAACGCCGAAGTACACCTGAACGGTGAGAAAATCGCATCTTGCCCCTATGGCTACAGTGATTTTTACGCGGACCTTACGGGCAAACTGCTGCCCGGCCGGGACAATGTGCTAGAAGTTATTGCCCACAATGCGGATCAGCCTAACTCCCGCTGGTATTCCGGCGCGGGAATCTACCGCCCCGTCACCCTGTGGACTGCCCCCGCACGGCACATCCTGCCCGATGGTGTGCAGGTCCGCACGCTGAGCATTGACCCCGCGGAGGTGGAAGTGACCGTGCAGACAACAGCCAGCGGCGCGGTGGCGGTTGCCATCCTGGATGATGAGCAGACCGTGGCCACAGCGCAGGCAGAATCCAACGGTAAAGCTGTTCTGCGGGTGCAGATCCCCAATGCCAAACTTTGGAGCCCCGATTCCCCTGCACTCTACCGCTGCCGAGCCATGTTTGGCGATGACTGCGCCGAGACGACATTCGGTGTGCGGACCCTTTCCTGGGGCGATGACGGATTTTTGCTCAACGGCAAGCGGGTCATCCTGCTCGGTGCCTGTGTCCACCACGACCACGGCGTTCTGGGTGCCTGTTGTTACCCCGAAGCGGAGGAACGCAAAGTCCGGCTGCTGCAAAAGGTGGGCTACAACGCTGTGCGCTGTGCCCATAACCCCTGTTCCAAGGCATTTTTGGATGCCTGCGACCGGTTGGGTATGCTGGTCATGGATGAATACGCCGATATGTGGTACATCCACAAGACCCAATATGACTATGCGAGCTACCTGCCCGACCGCTGGCGGCAGGATCTGGAATCCCTTGTCCGCAAGGACTACAGCCATCCGTCAGTGATCATGTACTCCATCGGCAACGAGGTGGCCGAGACGGCCCAGACCCGCGGCATTGCGCTGACAAAGCAGATGACCGAGCACATGCACAGTTTAGACAGCACCCGTCCCGTGACCTGCGGGGTGAACATCTTCTTCAACTTCCTGTCCTCAATGGGCTTTGGTGTTTACAGCGATGACAAGGCGAAGAAAGAGGCTGAAGCTGCCGCCAAGCGCGCAGCGGCCGGCAAAGCGGCCCCAAAGAAAAAGGCCGTCGGCAGCGAGTTCTTCAACAACCTGGCGGGTTTCATGGGCGCGGACTTTATGAAATGGGGGGCATCCCTGCCGCCCTGCGATTGGAAAACGAAAGATGCCTTTGCAAATATGGACGCCGCGGGGTACAATTATGGCATACGCCGGTATAAGCATGACCTGAAAAAATACCCGCACCGCTTGATTGTCGGAAGCGAGACGTTCTGCAGCGATGCCTACCGTTTTTATGAGCTGGCCAAGCACGAACCGCGCCTGCTGGGCGATTTCGTCTGGGCGGGTATGGATTACCTGGGTGAGGTCGGCATCGGCGCGTGGGAATACCCGGACTATGTACCGGATTTTTCCCACGGGCCGGGCTGGATCGCAGCCGGGGCAGGCCGCATTGACCTGATTGGCCGCACGCAGGGCGAAGCCATGTACACCCGTGTGGCACTGGAGCGGGAAAAAGGCCCGCTGCTGGCCGTCTGGCCTGTCAACCACACCAAAGAAAAGCACTCCCCTTCCGCGTGGCGCATGTCCCACGCCATCCCCAGCTGGAGCTGGCACGGTTGTGAAGGAAAACCTGCCATGGTGGAAGTCTATGCCCGCGCCGCCAAAGTGGCGCTGAAAATCAACGGCAAAACCGTGGGCGAAGCTGCGCCAAAAAACGACTGCATTGTGCGCTTTTCCTGCACTTATGAAGATGGCACCGTTGAGGCAGTCAGCTATGATGCAGCCGGGAATGAGATTGGCCGCACGGCCCTGCATACCGCCAACACCGAGACCCGGCTTTGCCTTGTGCCGGAAGAAGAAACCGTCCGCCCTGGCGGTTTGGCGTTTGTCCAGCTGCGATACACCGATGAAAACGGCACGGTGAAGTCACTGGAGCGCGGCACTGTTACCGTTAAAGTCCGCGGCGGAACCCTGCTGGGGCTGGGCAGCGCCTGTGCCTACAGCGAACGCGGCTATCTGTCCGATACCACCGATACCTATTTCGGCGAAGCGCTGGCCGTGGTCCGTGCGGATGCTGATGCAGATACCGTGGAACTGACCGCCGCGGACGGCACCCACAATGCTGCCTGCTGCATCCCCTGCAAGGAGTGAACGTATGTCTCTGTACGGCTTGGGCCTGCGGGCCAGCTTCAAAATCAGCGATACAATACGGGACCGCGGTTTGCAGGCGCCAAAAGACATTGTCCGTTTTGATAATCTGCCCTATGGCACGGACCCGCGCTGGCAGACATTGGACGTTTACCGCCCCAAAAACGCCGGAGGCACCGCACTTCCCGTGAATGTCAGCGTTCACGGCGGCGGCTGGGTCTATGGCGATAAAAACCTTTATCAATATTACTGTATGAGCCTGGCCCAGCATGGCTTTGCCGTTGTGAATTTTTCCTATCGGCTGGCCCCGCGGCACAAGTTCCCCGCCGCCTTGCAGGATACCGATGCGGTGTTTCACTGGGTAATGGCCCACGCGGTGGATTATCATTTTGATACTCGCCATGTTTTCGCCGTGGGCGATTCGGCCGGGGCTAACATTCTGGGGCTGTACGCAGCGCGGTGCGCTGACCCGGCAGCTGCAAATATTCCGGTTACCCCGCCGCCCGGCTTTGTGCCGACGGCCCTTGCGCTGAACTGCGGGCAATACTGCATTTCCCGCGGGCAAAAAGGGCTGATCGCCCACCTGCTGCCGGACATCCTGCCAGACGGCGGTACCGATGCCGAACTGCATGCCATGGATGTGACAGCCCATGTAACGGGCCGCTACCCGCCCTGCTTTGTCATGACCGCCAACAACGACTTTTTGAAGGAGCAGGCCCCGCTGATGACCGCAGCGCTGGAACACTGCGGTGTGCCCTGTATGTACCGCTGTTACGGTGATGAAACACAAAAGCTGGGGCATGTTTTCCACTGCAATATCCGCGCAGAGGCGGCACAAAACTGCAACACGGAAGAATGCGGTTTTTTCAAGCGTTTTATGGAATGAAAGGAACTTCCTTATGAATCAAACGAAAAACGGGCTATGGAACAGCCCGCTCCTGCGGTCGCAGGTCACATCGGAAGATGTCCGCCCGCCGGAGATGCTGTTCGGTTACCTGATCGGTCCCTTTGGGGCATTGCTGGCTTCGGGGATTTTTACCAGCCAGCTGCAAAACTACCTGACCAACGTGCTGAAGCTGGACCTCGGTTTTTTGACGACCCTTCAGCTGCTTTCCACAATTTTGATCGTTGCGGCCAACCTGGTGGTGGGCCAGCTGATTGAGCGTACCCGCACCCTTGCGGGAAAGGCACGGCCCTGGATCCTGCTCTCTGCGCTGACGCTTTCGGTTGCAAGCGTATTGATGTTCATTGTTCCGTTTGCGGACCGCACCGCCCGGATGGTCTGGATCGCCATTGCCTACAATGCGTATTACGCCGTGGGGTTCCCCATCTACAACACAGCCAATTCCACGCTGGTGCCGGTTTCCACCCGCAACAGCAAACAGCGCTCCACGCTGGCCTCGCTGACGAACATTGCCAGCCTGGGCGTGATGGGCGTTGGCTCCATGATTTTCCCCACGCTCGTTTCGATGGCGCTGAAAGAGGACCAGCACCTCTGGTTCGTTGCCATGCTGGGTGTGGCGATCTTTACGGCGCTGACGATCCTTCTGCAGTTCCGGTTCACGCGGGAGCGCGTGACCGAGGAATCAGCAGGCGCGGAAAAGGCCGAAAAAAGCAGCGCTTCCCTCGGCGAGCAGGTCAAGGCTGTCACCAGTGAAAAGAGCTGGTGGCTGGCGATGCTGTTCTATGTGGCGTTCCAGTGGGGCGGCGCTATGAAAAACGGCTCCATGACCTTTTTCTGCCAGTGGGTGCTGGATAACAGTTTTTTCAATACCGCCAGCCTGGGCGATGCCTGGGGCATGTCACAGTCTTTGCTGGCCGTGCTGGGTGCCATCCCGATGGCCGTTGCCGCGATCTTTGTGGTGCCACTGGCCAATAAGTTTGGCAAGCGCCTGACCTGCCTGGTGGGCATGGCCATCGGCGTGGCAGGCGGCGTGATCGCGGGCCTTGGCGGCAGCAATATCATTCCTGTCGCCATCGGCATTGCGCTCAAATGCCTTGGCTCCTCCCCTGCCTGTTACCTGATCCTTGCCATGCTGGCCGATGTCATCGACCACATTGAATACACCCGCGGCATCCGCACCGATGGCCTGACCATGTCGGTCTACAGTGCGCTGATGGTGGCCGCCACCCCCGTGTGCAACGCAATTTTCAGCGGTATCCTGAACGCGAGCGGCTATGACCAGAGCGCAGATGTGGCGCTGAACACGCTGGGCCAGTCCGCAGCTGTCAACACGGCCATTTCCGTCAGCTATATCTGGGTGGAAACGGCTGCCTATGCGCTGTGCGCCGTGCTGGTGTTCCTGTGGACCGTTGAGAAGAACCTTCCCGCTGAGCAGGCCGCCATCGTCGAACGAAAAAAAGGAGCCACGAAATGAAGTACCGGCTGAACACCACCAACTACCACGATTTCGCCACCTTCGCGGTCAACAAGTTGCCCGCACGCAGCTACTTTATCCCCTACCCCGGCCGCGCCGCTGCGGACGCCGTGGCACCGAAACAGAAGCGCTATGCATCGCCGAAAGTCCAATGCCTGAACGGGGAATGGGATTTTAAATTCTACCCCCGCCCCGCCGAACTACCGGTTGAACTTGACACCGATGTAGTGCATTTTGATAAGCTCGATGTTCCGTCCTGCTGGCAGTTCCGCGGGTACGATAAACCGTTTTATGTCAACATCCGCTACCAGTTTCCCTACAAGCCGCCGGTGATCCCCACGACCGGCAAGGTTAGCCGTGCCTTTTCCTGGCTGGGCTGCGATACCGGCATCCGCCCGCAGTGGAAAGTCCCCGGCGAGGAGTACAATTTTGTCGGCGTCTACCGCCGCTTTATTGAAATCAATGATGCTGACAAGCGCCGTATCGTCTCGTTTTTAGGCGTTGCCAGCTGCATGGATCTGTATGTAAACGGGTTCTTTATCGGCTATTCCGAGGGTGCGCACAACACGGCGGAGTTTGATTTGACCGGAAAGCTGAAATCCGGGCATAACGAACTGGTGGTTGTGGTACACCGCTGGTGCAATGGGACCTATCTGGAAGACCAGGATATGTTCCGCAATAACGGCATCTTCCGCGATGTGCTGCTGCGCACCGAGGAGCCAACGGACCTGTGGGACATTGATGCCAAAACCGAGAAAAAGCCCGATGGCTACACGCTGACCCTTTCCGCGCAGACGCTCTCTGATATTGACGTGGCGTTTACCGTCAAAGGCCACGGCCTGGAGCAGACAGCAACCGTTACGGCCAGGAATGGCACGGCGCAGGCTGTGTTTGCGGGGCTTGATGTGACCGAGTGGAATGCCGAAGTCCCGACACTGTACAATATTTACTATGAAACCGCCACCAGCTGCGTAAAAGAGAAAATCGGCTTCCGCACGGTTGAAATCAAGCAAGATGTGTTCCTGCTCAATGGCCGCAAAATCAAACTTAAGGGCGTGAACCACCACGATACCGATGCGGCCAACGGCTACACCATGTCCCCCGATGATATCGAGCGTGATATGCTGGTCTGTAAGAGGTTCAACATCGACACCGTGCGCACATCGCACTATCCCCCGGACCCATTGCTGCTGGAACTGGCGGACGAGCTTGGCATTTATATTGTAGACGAAAATGACCTGGAGACGCACGGTACGTTCGCCATGCAGCTCCCGCCGACCTACAACTCCATCAGCAACGACCCCAAGTGGGAAAGCCACTATATGGACCGCATCATGCGGCTGTATCAGCGGGACAAAATCCGCGGGAACACATCGGTTATTATGTGGAGCCTTGGCAACGAGGCGGGCGGCTATCACAACACCGATGCCATGTACGATTACCTCAAGCAGCACTCTCCCCTGCCGGTGCACTATGAGAGCGCCATCCACTGCAAGCGCCAGGCTTACGATGTGGGCAGCGAGATGTACCCCAGCGTCAAAATGGTGCACAATGTCGGCGAAAAGCGCCGCAAACAGGCCCGGCTCAATGACCGCCCATATTTCATGTGCGAGTACGCCCACGCCATGGGCGTTGGCCCCGGCAACACCGAAGCCTACTGGCAGGAAATTTACAATTACGATAACCTCATGGGCGGCTGCGTGTGGGAGATGGTGGACCATGCCGTTCTGCACACAGACGGCAGCTACACCTATGGCGGCGACCATGGTGAGTGGGAGCATGACCGCAACTTCTGCGTGGACGGTCTGTTCTACCCCGATCGCAGCCCTTCCACAGGCGCAAAGCTCATGCGCTTTATCTATCGCCCAATCCGTGTGGCGCATGTCAGCGGCGGGCAGTTTGAGGTGTTCAACACAACGGCATTTTCGACCGGGCGTTACCGCCTGGCGTTCCGCTGGAATGACGGCAGCAAAACAATATTGACCCCGCAGACCGCACCTCTTACGAAAGAAACGGTGACTGTGCCGCTTGGCAGGGCTGTGGACGGTCTGCTGGCGGTCATAGTCGAAACGACTGATACGGTGACCGGACAGATTGTGTCCGAGGAACAGCTTGTGCTGGCGCAGGAAGTAGCCGCCGCGCCCGCTGTGAAGCCGCTGCCGGGGGATGTTGCAGTCGAAAAAGGGCGGCTTGTCTGCCGCAAAAGCGGCGTGGTCGTTGCAGCCGGGGCTGATGAGGGCACGCTTTTGTACCGCGCCCCCACCGATAACGATGTTGACGCCATGTTCCATAACCTGATGGTGCGCTATACCCGCCAGACCGAGGAGACCGTTTCAACACAGCAGACCGCCGATGGTTGGCAGGTCGTGACCAAAATCACCAACAAACGCGGCCGTTATATGGTTACCGATACCTACAAGGGAACGGACAGCGGCGTGCTGGTCACCAGCGTGCTGCATCGCGTTTCCGGCAGTCAGGAAATTCCACGTTTTGGCAAGACGTTCCGCCTGGACGAGGTTTTTGATGCAGTGCATTATATTGGCCGCAGCGGAGAAAGCTATTGCGACATGAAGGATCAGTTCCCCATCCGTGCGGTGGATTGTACCGTGGCCGATATGACCGAGCCGAATCTGCGCCCGCAGGAGAGCGGCAACCGCATGGACTGTACCGTGGCTTCTGTCTCCGATGGAAAGACCTGCATGGTCTTTGAGGCTGTTGGCCGCCCGTTTGAACTGGGCATCAAGCCATACACCGACCGCGCACTGCTCTCCATGAAGCACCGCAGGGACGAGGTCCGTACGGGGACCTATGTAACAATCCAGGCCTTCCAGCAAGGCATTGGCACCGGCGCCTGCGGCCCCGGGGTGATGCCGGAGTTTAAGTATCATTTGAAAGAAGATTGCACATTGCAATTTTTGATCCGAATTGAAGAGGCTTAACGAAATATCAGTAAAATTGCTGCTGCTCTGTCGGCGGCAAACAATACGGGTCTGAAAAATTATGATTCAGAGTCAGATAATATTCCGGACCCGTAAGGAAATAAAAAGAAAAGAAGCAGGAACCGTTCGTGGTTCCTGCTTCTTTGGTATATGTGGCAAAAGCAATCGGCATTGCCAATACAATGCCGGATCAGCCGATGACATGATTTAAAATCAGCATAAAGAGAACGCTCAGACTGTCCTTGTGACCCTTATTGCTGAGAGCCTGAAAGTCTATGATGACCGTAAATTTGGCGGCTGCAGGAAGTTAAGCGATGATTCGCATTTTACCTATTGTGAAACAGATTTCCCGGTGATGCTATTTCTTGCGGTGGCGAATGGAAATGTGGTGCGTGCTGTTTTTTGTTTTAGGGCAACACCGCACAATTCCCGCCTAGCGGCTTAAGCACCGCTTCGGCGG
>ERZ772872.2519-NODE-2519-length-14774-cov-5.185135_pt1 | contig 14774 bp, 10 predicted proteins | sample MGYA00512132_ERZ772872 | MGnify/ENA primary metagenome ERZ772872 (study PRJEB29015, sample SAMEA2737724) | human gut metagenome | biome: human gut; feature: human-associated habitat; material: faeces | place: China | collected 2012 ...
CACTCACTCACTCACTCACTCACTCACTCACTCACTCACTCACTCACTCACTCACGTTGATTATTTAGGTCAACGCTTATTTGTCAAGTATTTTTTTAAGGATTCACTAACGAATTGTGTTGGTGGATCCTTTTTGACTATGAAAGGTGGTGTTGGACATGAAAAGTACAATGAGTCAGTATTGCCCAACACTGCATTTGTAAATGAACTTAAAAGTAAATTGCCCGAGTTCTTCAATGACAATGATCAGTTTTACATATACACAAGATATTTAATGACTTATAACAATGTTAGGATGGAAAAAGTATATGTCAATTACTGATTATGAAGATAAAATTAAGAAAATAGTTGAAAAGGAAGATCACGGGCAATTCATATATGATTTTCTGTCTGTATACGAGAAAATCTCAAAAGCGACAATTACTAAATTACGTAAGGGCAGCAACAATTTATCTAAGGTTCCTGGAGAGGTTTATTTGAAAAACAAGTTGTTTTTCAAGGAAACAAAAGGTCGGGTGATGCAGACTTATTCGGATCTGGAAGACAGGATTGACGAGATTAAATCAAAGCCAAGGTATATTGTCGTTACTGATTACAAGCAACTGCTTGCCAGAGATATCAAGACTGGAGATACCTTGGATATAAAATTCATGGAACTGCCCCGTTATTTTGATTTCTTTCTTGCCTGGAACGGAATAGAGAAGGCGGATTTTGAAAGAGAGAACCCTGCAGATCTGAAGGCTGCAGAACGATTTGCCAAGTTCTTTGATGTTATTTCAAGTGATAATGGAGATGTTGACAGACATGGACTGAATCTTTTCCTGATTAGATTTTTGTTCTGTCTGTTTGCGGAAGATACTGGAATTTTCAAGCAGGATTTGTTCACTGACTTTCTGAAGAGAATTACGTCACCTGATGGTTCTGACATGAATGACAGACTTTCAGAATTGTTCTCATTCATGGATAAGAAGGAAAGATCAGGTGATGAACCCGCTTGGTTGAGCGATTTTCCATACGTTAACGGTCAACTTTTTACAGAACCGCATATGCATATTGAATTCAGTGCCAAGTCACGAAAGCTGATGATTGATGCCGGTGAATTGATAGGTTGGTCCAAGGTTAATCCTGATATTCTTGGGTCAATGCTTCAGGCAGTTGCATCTGAGGACAGGAGAAGTCATTTGGGGATGCACTATACCAGTGTCCCCAACATAATGAAGGTTATTAAACCATTGTTTCTTGACAATCTTCGTGAAGATTTCGAAAGGGCCAGGGGAAACGAGGATAAGCTCAATAAGCTTTATGAGAGGATTGGCAACATCAAGTTCATGGATCCGGCATGTGGATCGGGGAATTTCCTTGTAATTGCCTACAAGGAATTACGGCAGTTGGAAATTGACATCATCAAGGAACTCAATGGAATGGGAATTGCCACTATGTACATTCCATCAGTTACATTAAATCAGTTTTACGGTATCGAAATTGATGATTTTGCGTGCGATGTTACAAGACTTTCACTGTGGATCGCAGAACACCAGATGAACAAGAGGCTTGAAGAGGAAGTTTATAATGCGGTTCGTCCGACACTGCCACTTCAAAAGGCAGGGGCGATTGTTTGCGGGAACTCGCTGAGGCTTGACTGGGAAGAGATTCTTCCTCATGACAGGGATGATGAGGTTTATTTGTTTGGCAATCCGCCATATCTGGGGGCAAAAAAACAGACTTCAAAGCAAAAAGAGGATTTAGAATACTCTTTAGATGGGAATAGTCATTTTAAAAAGCTTGATTATGTTGTGGGATGGCTTTATAAAGGAGCTAAATATATAGAGAATAGTTGTAGTAAATTGGGGTTTGTAACTACTAATTCTATTAATCAAGGCGAACAAGTGGCTATGATATGGCCAGAAATTTTAAAGTATGCACAGATATTTTATGCGTATAAGTCCTTTAAGTGGTCCAATAGTGCTAAGGGACAAGCGGGGGTTACGGTAACGATAATCGGATTATCAAGCCGTGATAATCATTTATGTGAAAAAAAGCTTTATGACTTGGATATTGTGAAAGATGTTGATAATATTTCGCCGTATATAACTGAAGGAAATTATTTGTTGGTGGAAAGTTCTTCGCTGCCATTGAATGGATTGCCAAACATGGTTTTTGGTAGTATGCCTAGAGATGATGGAAACCTAATATTAGATGAAGACGAAAAAAATAAATTACTGGAATGTGGTGTAGATAGCAATATTATTAGGAAGTATATTGGGTCCAAAGAATTAATTAACAGTCAACAAAGATATTGTTTATGGATGACTGAAGATACTTTTGAAAAGAATAGAAATGCACTGGAAGATAGAGTAATGGCAACGAAAATTTCCAGGCTGAAAAGTAATGCCAAAGCAACAAGGCTAGCTGCTGAAAAGCCATGGGAATTTGTCCAGAAAGGTGAATACTATAAAGCGTATGGCGATTTTTACGATGATTCTAAGTATTCAATCATTGTACCGCGTGTATCCTCGGAAAACAGATTATATGTACCTATGGGCATAGTGGATTCAAGTGTCATAATTTCCGATTCGGCAATGGCAATCTATGATGCTCCAATCTGGCTGTTGGGATTGCTGGAGTCACGCATGCATATGACATGGCTCAGAGCAGTTGGAGGACGTTTAAAGACAGATTATAGGTATTCGGCAGGTCTGGTTTACAATACGTTCCCGGTTCCGGAAATTTCAAGTCGTCGGATAAAAGAGATTGAAAACCTGACTGTGGATATTCTTGATATACGCGCTGAGGAGGGGGGGACATTGGCAGAATTATATGGAACGCCCCTGGCAAAGAACAATCCCAAGCCCATGAATGAAAGGCTTCTCAAGGCACACCGTGAATTGGATCAGGTTGTTGACCGTGTTTACAGGCAGTCCGGCTTCAAGGATGACAGTGAAAGGCTGTCATATTTGCTGAAAATGTACAGCAATGAAACTAAAATCAAGGACAGGTAGGATTAGTACTTAGCTGGTGGGTATCCTATTTAGTTTTTGATGGTTGTTGGATCTTCAACTAATCGGCAGAAATGACGTTGATTGATTTGGAGAATGTATATGAAAGGAAGATAATGGCAATGATTGATAAAGATGTTGTTTCGGTTGAATACCATAGAACTGGGAATAGTACCAATACTGACAGACTCGGCATGCGTGACATGCAGGCAAGAGTATATGAGAAGAGGAATTCGAAGTATCTTCTTGTAAAGGCTCCTCCGGCATCCGGCAAGTCTCGGGCTCTGATGTTCGTTGCATTGGACAAGCTTGCCAATCAGGGAATCAAGAAGGTTATCGTTGCTGTTCCCGAACGTTCTATCGGACGTTCTTTCAGGGATACTGACCTGACCAGTTTCGGCTTTTATGAAGACTGGAAAATCGATCCTCATTACGATTTGACGTCAGGCGGTGAAAAGAGCAATGTCATCCGCTTTGTGGAATTTCTAAATAATCCGGATGCCAGAATCCTTATCTGCACGCATGCAACGTTAAGATTTGCATATGAGGAAGTTGCGGATGATGCCAAATTTGATGACACGTTGATTGCCATTGATGAATTCCATCACGTTTCTGCGAATGACAATTCCGTTTTGGGAAATGCCTTGAAGAACATCATGCACAATTCAACAGCACATATTCTGGCGATGACCGGTTCTTATTTTCGTGGGGATTCACAGCCAATCCTGACCATGCAGGATGAACTTTTATTCGATAAGGTTAACTACTCCTACTATGAGCAGCTTGATGGATACAAGTACCTGAAGTCGTTTGGAATTGATTATAAATTTTATCAGGGTACATATTTGGATGCTTTGGATAAGGCAATTGATACCGACAAGAAGACAATCATACACATTCCAAATGTTAATTCTTCGGAATCAACCAAGGATAAGTATGAGGAGGTTGGACATATCGAGGATGCCATCGGTGAATTCATGGAGAAGGATCCGGAAACGGGAATCGATTATATAAAGCGCAATGGTGACGGCAAGGTGTTGAAGGTTGCCGATCTTGTTACTGAAGAAGGACGTGAGAAGGTTCAGGAATATCTGCGCAATATGAATTCTGCTGATGACCTTGATATCATAATTGCTCTTGGAATGGCAAAGGAAGGATTTGACTGGCCGTGGGCAGAATATGCATTGACAATCGGATATCGTGGTTCGCTTACGGAAATAGTGCAGATTATCGGCAGGGTGACTCGTGACAGTGACAACAAGACTCATGCTCAGTTTACCAATTTGATTGCCAAGCCTGATGTAGATGATGATGACGTTACAGTTGCCGTTAATACAATTCTCAAGGCAGTCACGGCTTCATTGCTGATGGAGCAGGTAATGGCTCCTGAATTGAAATTGAAGAGCGGTGGAAATGGGACAAGGAAAAAAGGACCTTCTGCTATAGTTGACGGCACCGAAAATGAGGGGCCTTCTATTTCTGTAAAAGGATTGCGTGAACCATCGACACAGCGTACAAGAGATATTATTGAGAACGATCTTCCTGATTTGAAGGCTGCCATTTTGCAGGATAGCGATGTGCAGAAGGCCATTGTTTCAAATGTCAAACCGGAAATAATCAACAGGGATTTGATTCCTAAGGTGATTTTACAGCAGAATCCAGACTTGGATGATGAAGAGCTTGAAGATGTACGTCAATATGTAGTTGCCGAAATGAACTTGAAACAGGCGAAAAAAGAAGAGACAAGTGATGGATCTGGAAACGGCAAGCAATTCATAAGGCTGGCAGATAAGTTCATCAATGTTGATGATCTTGACATTAATTTAATAGATTCAATTAACCCGTTCCAGCGTGCATATGAAATCATGTCAAGCAATATTGACAGCAAGGCATTTCGCCGGATTCAGCAGTCGATAGATGCAACCAAGTCGGAATTCTCAGAGGAGGAACTTTACGTTATTTATCCCAAGATTAAGGAGTGGGTATTGGCGAATCACAGGAAGCCAAGCAAGGACTCAAATGATGAAATTGAAGTCAGGTATGCTTATGCACTAGCGAAGCTTAGAGACTTGAAAGCACGGAAGAAGGCTCAAAATGGAAATTAAGGAATATCGAAGCATTGATGACATTCTGAATGATCCGGATTTAGATGATTTAATAGAACCTGTTGAAGAAAGTAAGAAACGGGTATCTGTAAATTATGATGTTAAGTCTTTACAGGAAATAGAGGAATGGGTCAGAAAAAACAATCGTATGCCGCAGAACAGCAGGAATGATCTCAAGGAGCGTAGCATGTATCACAAGCTGCTAGGACTGAAAAGGAAGGGCAACGAGCTTAAGGAGTACGATTCCCTGGGATTGCTGGTTGAAGAGGAATCCACTGCTTATGACAAGTTGAAGGACGAAATCAAGAAGGATGTTAACGGGGGGGGCTTCAATTCGCTGGATGATGTTCTGAATGATGACTCTGTGTTGTTCGAAGATTTGGACGATGTTGATTCCGAGGAGATTAATTTTTTCAATACAACAAAGGTAACTCGCAAGCAAAGGAATGGTTCAGGCGCAAATGTCAAGAGAAATCAAGTGGACGATTTTTCGGAATACAAGAAGATGTTCAAGCAGGTTCAAAGGGAGCTTGCCAGCGGCTTGAGGAAGTTCATTCCCTTCAAGAACTATAACATAGTTCTTCATCATTATTATCTGTTGAAGAACCAGTTGATATACATTGAATCCTTTGGAGAAGATGTTCAAAAATATGATAGAAACAGAAAATATGACGACAGACGGGTACATGTTGTCTACGAGAACGGAACTGAGAATAATGTTTGGTATCATGGGCTGGGTGCTTCTCTGTATGGACGTGGAAAAGCCATTAGTGACATTGAAACCGGTGAGGTGAATTTAACGGGAGATGATTACAGGACCGGATATATTTATGTTCTGAAATCCTTGAGCGAAGATCCTCAGATAGCAAATATAAAATCACTTTATAAGATTGGTTTTACAAAAAACAGTGTCCGGCAACGTATTGCAAATGCTGAGAATGAATCCACATATCTTTATGCACCTGTTAAGGTCGTAGAGCAGTTTCAGGTAATCAATCTTGATCCGGGAAAACTGGAAACAACGATTCATCATGTGCTTGAAGATTATAAACTTGATGTAAGTATCAAAGCTTCTAATGGAAAGGTGATAACACCCAGGGAATGGTTTGTAATTGACTTGCCTAAAGTCGAGGAAATAGTGAATGCTATTGTGACCAAATTGCAAAGTGAACAGTAGAAATAGATTGAGCTTTATGAGTTTACCGCTAAATTAATGCCATAATATGAATGGAAGCTAAAAGAACATTTAGATATTGATATTATCGTCCCCTCAAAAAAGCATCCCCACCCGGGATGCTTTTTCATTTTCCCATTCTTTACCCCGACTTGTTAAAATCCGCAAAAAAAGTCCCCGGCATGAAGCCGGAGACTCTTTAGCGGGTCATCGAGCGTAGACTTGTACGCTCACCTTGTCCCACCGGTAAGGCTGATGTCATGTTAACACATTTTCTGTATAATTAAAAGCTTTTTTCAGCAAAATCATAGGGGCTGGTCACTGAGCTTGCCATTCTTCCTTACTCATCATCTTCCCAATCCTCCCCCATCTCCTTCAGTTGCTCAGTTACCTTGTCGCACCTGGCCTGGAGCTCGTCACGTCTGCTCCTGTAGCCGGCAAGGGCGGCCTTGATCTCGGCGATTCTTCCGGGAAGGCGGGAGGCAATGCCTTCGATGTAGTAGTCGTAGTAGGAGAGGACGGTTTCGTCTGAGATTACGGGATGAGACGAATTGCCGCTCAGGGTGTCGGTGTGGCTTCTGTATTCTTCTTCTGGCGTCGGAGGTGCGGGGGAGGCCGGCTTTTCAGGTTTCTTCGGCGGATCGGCGACGAAGACGGAGAAGAACTTGATCAGGCAGCCGATAATCAGCAGGGTGACGAAGAAGATGAACAGTACGGTCAGCAATGTTTCAATTGAGCAATTGAATACGAATGCCATGAAGATGAATGCAGTGATGAAGACGAAGGCCGCCGTAAAAAGCGTCAGGCAGCCGCCTTCATAGCCGGCCGCAAACCAGATCAGGGGTAAAAGTCCCGCCATAATCAGGAAGTCGCCGAATCTTTCGGTGGCTTCACTGCTGATGGGAGTTGCCATGAATTCTGCCAGGCGCTCCCTGAATGACTTGTTTTCTTCGCGCTTTCTTGCTTCCAGTTCTTCCTGCAGGGCCTTATTCTGCGCCTTCCTTCGCTCTTTTTCTTCCTTTCTGCGCAGTTCCGGCAGGTGTCTTTTCAGGTCGTATTCCTCGAAGGCGTGCTCGAATGAGCGGAAGTCCCTGAGAAATTCCTCGTGCGAGTAGAAGTACGGCATTCTGACGCTGAAGCGGGTGTAGCCGTCTATGTACAGTCTGAAGGTGAAGTCCTCGTCGTGCATCCCCTGGTAGTCCGGCATGCTGCCGTCGTCAATCATCTTCTGGAACACGTCCTGCCAGTTGAAGTGGAGACCGTCGAAGTCACCGCAGCCGGTGAAGGTGTAGTTTTTCCGGTCGTATTCGTCCAAGGCGAGGTACGGCTGAACCCTGGCCAGGTTGTCTTCTCCTTCTTCAAGGAGTTGGGTGAAGTTTCTGATGAAGCTTTCCTGTTCGTCGATTCTTTTTTCAAGCTTTCTCCTCTTCTTCTTCAGCAGCGATATTTCTGCTTCGCTTGTCATTTCGGTCACTTCCCGGGTGAATGTATCTGATGTCATTGTAGCACTGAATGGAGGTCAGGGGGAACCATTCAGGGACCGGAGCCCTGCATTTCCGGAAATGGGGAAAACGGGCGCGGACGGAATGGGAATCGGAGGGGGCAGGGAGATGGTATACCGGTGGTATTGAATGTGGGGTGAGAAAATGGAACTGAGAATTCTCGATGCGATTCAAAGGCTGCATAATCCGGGGCTGGACTGGTTCATGTGCTTCATCACGGGCTTTGGCAACTCGGAGTGTCCTGGCTGCTGGTCGCGGTGGTGCTGATGGTGATTCCGAGGACGAGGAGAATCGGGGTGACGGTCTTCATCGGGTTGCCGTTGTGTGGCCTGCTGTGTGACGGCATCGTGCCGGACAGGTCTTTTTGTGTATGTCAGAGATAACAGTTGACTCCAAAAATGAAACCGCATACAATGGAGGGCGGCGGGGTCGAAGATGCCCTGCGAAATCTTCTTAGGAGGAATTAACATGACTGATACAATGGAAGAAGTACTTGAAATGAGGCGCACGTGCAAGAAGAGCGACGATGCGCGCGATGCCGGACTGCCACGCGAGGTTCCCGGCGTAAGGAGAATCGATGACCTGAGCTACGGTCCTGACCCGAAGTGGCACCTGCTTGACCTGTACCTGCCGGAGAACGTGGAAGGCAAGATTCCCGTCATCATCAACGTTCATGGCGGCGGCTACTGCTACGGAACGAAGGAGACATACCAGTTCTACGGACTGAACCTGGCTGCGCACGGCTTTGCCTTCGTCAACCCGAACTACCGCCTCGCTCCGGAAGTGGTGTTCCCGGGCGAACTTGACGACGTCGACCGCTACATGCACTGGGTCAGCGACCACGCTGACGAGTACGGCCTCGACAGGAACAATGTCTTCATTGCCGGCGATTCGGCCGGCGGTCAGATGGCAGAGCAGTACATCGCAATTCTGACCAACCCCGAATACCGCAGCCTGTTCGGCTACGAGCCCGTTGATTTGAAATTCAGAGCCGCTGCCCTGAACAGCGGTGCGTTCTTCCTCTTGGACCCCGGCATGATTGCCGGCGAGCTGGATGCATACTTCCCGAAGGACATTGTTGAGAAGGACAGAAGGAGAATTTCAGCTGAGGACTACATCACGGAAGACTTCCTGCCCTGCTACCTCTCAACGGCCAATGAGGACTTCATCCACGACCAGACCATCAAGCTTGACGGCTTCCTGACCGCCCGCGGCGTTGAGCACGTCTGCAGATCATACGGCGACAAGGACAACCCTCAGCCGCACGTCTTCCTGATGAACCAGAAGGACGAAACCGCAAGGCAATGCAATGAGGACGAGGTGGAATTCTTCAGAAAGCATATGGGATAAGGTTTAACCCAGTTATGTAAGGTGTGAAGCCGAGCGGTTAGTCCCCAAGCACCAGGACTGCTCGAACGCCGGCAGGCTTGACCTGCCAAGTGAGAGTTTTTTAGTTAAGACGGGGCGAATGGTCAGCCGGACGACCACTGCAGGGGAAGCGAGTATGTAATTGCCGCCTTACCGTTGACTTTCAGTCATGAATCGCGCGTGTCTGCAGGGTGCTTTTTTTATTGGCGGAAATGAGATCTGATTGAATCAGACAGAAAGGAGGGGCTTTCATGCTGCTTTATTCAACAGTTCTTGAAACGAGGGACATTGCGGAGGACGACTTCATCAGGCTCGTCATCCGCTGCAATCAGGAGAATCCGTATCCGGAAAACGTCATCCGCAACCTGAAGTGGAACGGGGAGAGGAACGTCCGTTACGGAGACGATGACCTGTGGCTTGAGATAGCCGAGCTGAAGGAAGAGAGGATCATTGCGGTCAGGTATGAGAAGAAGGCCGCAAACGGTGCGGTCTGGGACACGGACTATGTGATGGACTTTGCGGCAAACCGGATTTCGATCCAGCTCGAGCGCAGCTACACGGAGGGCGCGTCGCTTGACAACCAGCGCTTCACGACGCCGCACTTCATCTCGATGCTGATAAGTTCCGGATACCTTGCCGACGACAACGGGCTGCCTGTGTTGAATGCAGAGCTGGAAGCCTCAAAGGAAAATGCCGCAACTCTTGTGTCTGCAGTCACATTTGAACAGAGCTACCGGCTGCCGGTGGTGTACGTTTCAAAAAGAGACGGTAAGAAGCTGCCGTTTGACGTCAGGATGCTCTGCAGCAGGCTGAAGGGCAATGCGCACGTCATCGTGGCCAGAAACAGGAGGTTCTCGAAGAAGACGTCGAAGAAGTACGGCTGCGTCCTTGAGCGCAACGGGGATGCGGGAGTGTATTTTCCAAACGGAACGCACATGAGAATTCCGGCGGGAAGGAAGACTGACGAGAGGATTGCGTCGGAAGTGCTGAAGTACATGGTGCTGCAGAAGCTGCCGGAGCTTTGCACGTGGCAGGGCGTGGCGAATGCGCTGATGCTTGAGCGGATCGGCGAGCAGAAGGAGGAAGTCAGGAAGGCCCTGCTTGAAAAGGAGAAGGCCGAAGGAGAAATCAGGGAGTACTTCGACGAGTTCGATGCGGACAACGAGAAGCTGAAGCTGAGAATAGAGGAACTGATGCAGAGAAACACCAGACTTGAGACGGAAGTCAACGGACTGCGCACAAGACTCAGCAGCAGCGGTCAGGTGCCGGTTCTGTTCGGCGGAAAGGAGACCGACCTTTATCCGGGCGAAATCAGCGAGATGGTCCTTGACGCCGTGAGCGACGGGCTCGAGCGGACCCGTGGCGAAGGGCGCCGCGCCGACGTCTACGGCGACATCCTGCAGTCCAACGGCTATGCGAACCTGCGCAGGAAGCGGCAGGCGGAGGTCAAGCGGATCTTCACCGGCTACCGCGTCATGACCGGCTCGACGAAGAAGGACCTGGAGGAACTCGGCATCACCGTCACCGGCGACGGCAAGCACTACAAGCTTGCCTATTACGGTGACCCCCGCTACGTCCGGGCGATCTCGAAGACCGGAAGCGACCGGCGCGAAGGCGCAAACATCGCGGCAGTCATTAATGCGACGATGATGTAGAAGGGAATTTTCTGAAGACCCCCTCCGGCGTGACCTTGGCAAAGATAATGAATAATGTTTGTGTTTTACTTGGCTTGCCGGACGACCACTGCAGGGCGTCGGCACGGGGATGGCCCTGCCGCTTGCGATGCACATCATCCTGGAACACGTGCCGCTCGAAGGCGCGGTTTCATGGTGGGCGTGTCCACGATGACCACCTGCTTCGCACCGGCAATCGGTCCGACTTACGGCGGCATCATCCTGCATGAATTCAACTGGAATCAGATCTTCCTGTTCCTCGTCCCTGTTCTTGCGTGCTCGTTTGTCACCGGCATCATTTCAATTCCACAGCGCCGTATCGGTCAGCGCACTGGATTTAAATTCAAGTTTATGGAGAGTCACCGTTATGATTAGAGAATTTCAAAGGGATGATATAAATAAAGTTGCAGATATATGGTTGGATACAAATATAAAGGCACATAATTTTATCCCCGCCGAATACTGGAAAAGCAATTTCAAATCAGTAAAAGAAGCGTTGTTACTAGCAGAGGTTTATGTGTATGAGTATGATACAGAAATACAGGGTTTTATAGGGTTAAATGATGAATATGTTGAGGGCATTTTTGTTTCTGGTGAAATGCAATCGCAGGGTATAGGTAAAATTCTGCTGAATTATGCAAAGGATAAAAGGAATAAGTTGTACTTGAACGTATACCAAAAGAACGCACGGGCAATATCTTTTTATAAGAGAGAAATAACATGTAAGATAGCGGCAGATTACCTAGGCATATCCCCTATGGCGGTTAGTATCGGCATGAGAAATGATCTTTTACCGATCGGTTTTGCAATTCACAATGAAGAAAGAGATAGAACATATTCTGAGAGTTGGTCCTATCACATAATTGGTGAGAGATTGATTGCATATAAGTATGGGAAAACATCAGAAGTACAAGTTCAAAATATAGAAAAGAGTCTAAATACTATAATAGAACAGTTTGAAGAAATGAAAAAAGATTTGGTTTTTCTATTAAGCGAAAACGAGGATCAGCAGGATTAGAGCTTTATGAATATGCGTTTTCGCTGGGAAAATACAAAGATGTTGACAAAAAATATGCAGGAAAGGAGCTGCCAGGATGGAGAATGAAAAAGGAATAGTTAAATTGACTCGTAAGCAGCTCTATGATGAAATATGGGCTCTTTCAGTTGCAGGGGTAGCCAGAAAATATAACTTGAATTATGGTAAACTGATAGCAACTTGTAAAGTAGAAAATATATCTTTTCCTTCTTCTGGTTATTGGACTAAGAAGAATATGGGAAAAGATGTATCGAATGAGATTGTAGAATTTTCTGGATTGGAAGATACAGAAATTTCATTGATAACGAAAGACGCGGTTGTTAAGCGTATTCGGAAAGCTAAGGCAGAAGTAGTAGAGAAAGTGCATACTGACGTAACAGAAGAATTGGACGTAGCAGTCGAGGAAGATTTATCACAGAAAAAAATGGAGAATATACCTAAGTGGCCGGATGGAATTCTTGATTATTTGGATGAGACGGAAAGAAATAAAGTATTAGAATATGCATGCAATCTGCAGATAAGTCAAAGTACACGATTGCATAAAATGTTGGTCCAATACAAGAAGGATATTGCAGATTATAAGTCAAAACTGAAAGAAGTACAGAGTAGACCATACTATAATTCAAGACATAACAAACCAGAAAACGAGCCTGAATTCTTTAAGGAAATGTCTGATGAGTGTATGTCACGTGCAATTGCAATATTAGATACCGTATTCAAAACAATTGAATCTTTAGGTGGAAGTATTAATAGTGATTTGTCTGTAAAAATTAGAGGAGATATTGTTAGATTTTGTATGGTTGAGAGTCAAGACCAAGTGAAGCATGAAATGACTAAGCAAGAGGCACAGGCGCTCGTAAAATATAATGATGATATCAAAAATCATAGATGGGCTTCAAAACCGCAAATTAGAAAGTATGACAAGGTATATAATGGTAAACTTCGTATTGTGTTTGGGGCGCGAAGCTACATAAGAGATAACGATTCTGAAAAATTAGAAGATAGACTGGGTGATATTTTGATTACCCTGTATGAGAAGGCAGAAGAGAATAGAATTGTACGAGAAGCACGTGAAGAGGCAGAACGTAAGAGAGTTGAAGAAGAGAGACGCAGAGAAGAAAATAGACAAAGAAAAGAACAAGAAATTCGTCTTGTAAAAGAACTTGTAAACAAAGCTGAAGACTATAGAATTGCAAAGGAAATAAGAGAATATATTCAGGCTATGATAGATAGTGGAAATGAAGATATTACTCCAGAATGGATTGAATGGGCGCTGAAGAAAGCTGACTGGTATGATCCGTCTATAGAGACTGAGGATGAATATCTGGGAAAACGTCAGCATGAAAAAGTGCTGAAGAAAAGGAAAAATTTTTACAAGACAGTATCAGAAAGAGCTGGTATTGGTAAAAATGAATGGAGGCAATTTGATGGATAAAGATCCCTTTAAAGAGTATATAAAACAATCAGAACCGAATAAAAGAGACAAAGGTTATGCCTGGCATACAGCTATCGGACTTCAAGCAGTGGATGGATTAAAGCCTTCGAAGTATTTGATTGATACTGCAATAAAGAATATTGAAGGTGATATTTCGATTGATGAAGCGCAGGAACTTCTAAATACGTATTATGAAGAAAATCCAAAAGCAGATACAGACGACCGTACGGAAGAGGCCGACAAAGTTGCTGTTAGAATTGCAAAAATTTTATCGGAGAAAGCATTTAGTTTTACTCCGAATGAGTATATCTCTATTCATAAAAAGTTGTTTGCTGGGATTTATGGACATGCAGGAAAACTGAGAGATTATAATATTACAAAAAAGGAATGGGTGCTGAATGGAGCAACGGTTCTTTATGGAAGTGCATCAGAACTTCGTGCAACCCTGGACTATGATTTTGCAGAGGAAAAGAAGTTTAGTTATAAAAACTTGAGCATGGAAGAAATTATTCACCACCTGGCGTTTTTTGTATCAAGATTATGGCAGATACATGTATTCGGAGAAGGAAATACACGAACTACGGCAGTATTTTTTATTAAGTATCTTAGAACACTTGGATTTGATGCAACTAACGACATTTTTGCGGAGAATGCATGGTATTTTAGAAATGCACTTGTTAGGGCCAATTATAACGATTTGAAAAATGGTGTTCATGAAACAACCGAGTATTTGGAATTGTTTTTAAGAAATTTATTGTTGGATGAGAAGAATGAACTTCATAATCGTACGATGCACATTAGTGGAAGGTTTGCAGAAGTGGACATTGAGAGTGGAGAAGTGGACATTGAAAGCACAAAAGTGGACATTCGAAATAAATTACTTTCTTTCTCAGATACGATTTCAGAAAAAACAATAAATCATACAGTAGAAATATTTTCAAAATGTGGAAAAGAAAATTGTTTCGGAAGAACGATAGTTGAAGAAATTACTGGATTAAAGCCATCAGGAGCTTCCAAGTTAATAAAACTGTTGGTTGATAGTGAGGTAATCGTACCTGTAACAGGACATGGAAAAGGAAAATATCGGTTTCAATAAAAGTGAACATTGAAAGGGTGTAAAAACTCAGTAAGACAGATGAAGAACTTTTGTTTTTAGAAACGGCAATACGAAAGAGTATTGCAATGTTTGGAGCAATGCATGAAGAGTATTATCAGATGTTTTATTTACTCTCAGATCATAGGGGAATAGAAAAATGGTAGGTGTATTCCCTTTTAAGTTTGAGGATATAAACTATGCCGTGGCAAGTCGTGAAGATAAGGAAACGATGTTCCTTGAGTACTCGGAGCTTCTTAATTCCCTTGACAGCGGTGCGACTACGAAAATCACTATCAACAACCGTCGCTTGAACAAAGCTGATTTTGAACAGACTATTTTAATCCCAATGGCTGATGACGGTCTGGATAAGTACCGTAAGGAATATAACA
>ERZ772872.2530-NODE-2530-length-14760-cov-4.199796_pt1 | contig 14760 bp, 13 predicted proteins | sample MGYA00512132_ERZ772872 | MGnify/ENA primary metagenome ERZ772872 (study PRJEB29015, sample SAMEA2737724) | human gut metagenome | biome: human gut; feature: human-associated habitat; material: faeces | place: China | collected 2012 ...
TGCTCCAAAGGGTTCGTTTCCATGGCTGACAGCCAGCTGGGATAGGCGTATGGCTTCTTTCATAAAGATTTCATAGATTATTTATTGTTTTTTTGCAGTTGATTCACGTTCAATGACCATCGGCAATGTAATGCATTCGTTCATCCTCGTTCTATGCCCACACACCGTTCAAATTCCCGCATGACCTTCGCATTCACCTCCCGGATCCGTTTGGCATCAAACTTCTCCACTTTCCTGTCATACGTCACAAATCCATTGATCTCCTCCTCTATATCGCTCGTCTGCGTGTAGATCGCGCTGCAAAGTCCATTTCTGATATTTGGAATAATCTCTGTCTCATACAGCTTCACAAAGCTCTCCATCAGTTCTTCCACGGACTGATAAGCTTTATAGCCAAATTCTTTTTCGCAAAGCATATGCCCCGGCACTGGGTAAGCATAGCCTCCGAACTCTGTGAGGGCTGTCACACGATCTCTTTGTGGGCGTACTTTCAGTCTGCGCAGATAGTTGTGGATACTGTACATATCTCCTCCGCCCTGGTCAAACCATCCACAGGCTTCGTTGACCAGGCGGGTGTGATCCTCCGATTGAACCCGCGCTGTTGCCTTCCCGGCATTGAACTGTCCCCATCCCTCGTTAAAAGGAACCCAGACTGCGATGGATGGATGATTGTACAGCATCTGCACCATCCCTTTCAGATCGGCATCATATTGCATCCTGCCTTGTCTGTCTGTTCTCCGGAAGAAGTCCGATTCCAAGATTAAGAGCATCGATCGGACTCTTGATATCTACTTTCTTTCCTTCCAGACGGATCTCACCGCTGTCCGGATGCATGATACCATAAATTGTCTGACATACCTCAGTACGTCCTGCTCCTACCAGACCATAAAATCCGAATATCTCTCCTTTTCTGATATCAAAGGATACATTCTGAATCTTTGGTGCATATTTTGTTGAAAGATTTTGTACAGAGAGAATTTTCTCTCCCGGTTCATTATCTACAGGTGGGAATCTGTTATCCAATGAACGGCCAACCATCGCTGCGATCAGCTCATTCATATCAGTATCTTTACTATCCTTAGTCATAACAAGACTTCCATCTCGAAGAACTGATATTTCATCACAAATCTCAAAAATCTCGTCCATCTTGTGTGAAATATAAATCAGTGAAATTCCCTGTGCTTTCAACTGACGCATCATTTTGAAAAGCTTTTCTACCTCTGGTGCTGTAAGTGATGATGTTGGCTCATCTAATACAATCACCTTAGAATGATATGAAATTGCTTTCGCGATTTCACACATCTGGCGCTGTGACACAGACATTTTCTTCATTGGCTGAGTCAGGTTCACAGTTATTCCAAGTTGACGGAACAGATTTGATGTTTCCTTTTTCATTCTTGCTTCATCAACAACTCCAAAAGAGTTTTTTGGATATCGACCAAGAAACATATTGTCGATAACACTTCTCTCCAGACACTGGTTCAATTCCTGATGTACCATCGCTACACCATTTTCCAGTGCATCTTTCGGTCCAGAAAAATTCACTTCCCGGCCATCTAATATAATTGTCCCCTCATCTTTCTGATAGGTTCCAAAGAGACATTTCATCATTGTCGATTTTCCGGCACCATTTTCACCCATAAGTCCCATAATGGTTCCAGGTTTGACATTCAGGTCAATATGTTTTAGAACCTTATTTCTGCCGAATGACTTACTCATACCTTTAATCGATAAGATGTATTTATTCTTATCCTCTGTCATAGCCCTGCTTCCTTTTCTTAGTGAAAGAAGGGTATCATCTCTGACACCCCTCTTTGTTTCATTAATTTACTGTTAATCAATCTCTTATTATTTAAGAAGTGATGTATAAGATGATGCATTGTCTGTTTTAACCATGTTAATTGCAAATGCATCGTACTCGCTTGGATTTCCAAGACGGTTTGTGATGTTAGACTCTGTCTGTCCATCTCCACCGATGTAATCAACTGTCAGGTTCAGAAGATCATCATAATTCTCAAGCAGTGGCTGATATGTTGAGCTCAGGAAGTTATCTGATGCATTGTAAATGTCAAGCCATACTTTCTTAGATGGACTCTTAGAAGAATCAAGCTGTTTGGAAACTTTGTCGTAAACCTTTGTTGAATCTGTAAAGTCTTTGTAGTTCTCTGCTGTTACAGCAATATTTAATGCATAGTAAGATCTGTCTTCTTCGCTATATCTGTAATCCTCACCCTCTGTCAGGCAGTTACCAGCATCATCTGCTGTACCGATACCTGTATCAATATCTACTCCATCAAGTGCGTTACGAAGAACTCTCAGTGTCAGGTAAGCCTGAACATCAGCATGCTGTGAAATTGTTCCGCCGTATCCTTCAGCGATCGCTGCTACAGCATCACTGTTAGCATCATATCCGAATGTAGGAACTTTGTTGTCTTTTGCCCAAGCGTTGAACATTGACATTCCCATACCATCATTGTTAGAAACAACAACATCGATCTGCTCTCCAAAAGAAGCTGACCATGTTCCGATTGCGTTACCAGCTGTTGCTGCATCCCATGTAGCACCTGCTGAGTTCTTCATTTCCTGAGAAGCAAGCTCACGAATTGTATATGTCTTTCCATTTACATCAAGAGTTGCATCCTTAACAACTTTTGCTTTTCCGTCTACGTTAGTTCCTGCTGGTGTAGAATCAACTTCACCGCTTGCATCAACACCTGTTCCAAGAGCAGAACGAACGCCACGTGTACGAGCGATAGAATCGTTATGTCCGATATCACCAATTGCAAGTACATATCCGATCACTCCGTCTCCGTTTCTGTCGATCTTATCAGCATTTGCTTTGATGTAATCAACAACCATCTGTCCCTGAAGTTCAGCTCCCTGATTAGCATCGAATCCTACATAATAAGTATCTTTGTTGAAATTCAGTGCATCTTTGTCAAGTTCTCCTGTGGAACTGTTAGATGGCTGACGGTTGAACCAGCAAAGTGGTTTGTCTGCATTTGCTACAGAACTGTCAGATGATCCGGATGATTTGGAATCTCCTGAGGATCCACCACAACCTGCAAGTGATAACGCAAGTGTAGCTGTCATAATTGCTGCTAATACTCTTCTTTTTTTCATTTTGTTTCCTCCCGTTTGTTCATTTTGCTTCAATTTTCCTTGAACCAATTAACTAATTTCATTATAATCACTATGCTCTGTTTAGAACATAGAATATTTTTGTATTTATTATCAAATTTCTATGGTAATCAGTGATTTTTTTATGCATTTTCCTTATATCCACTTTTTTCGACATATTCATTGCAACACCTAAATCTGCACATTTAAAACGAATCTACTGTTTTCATTCATGCGAAAAGAGCTTCACACACAACTTTCCAGGCTGTGTATGAAGCTCTTGAATCTATTCTCTTCTATAATTTTATTCGATTACTCCGCCATTTGCTTCAATCAGTCCATTGATATAGGCTGTTCCGAGCGCACGGTCATATAATCCGTAACCCGGTTTTCCTGTTTCTCCCCAGATCATACGTCCGTGATCCGGGCGGAAATATCCGTCAAATCCAGTCTCTACCAATGCTTTCACAATCGCATTCATATCAAGAGAGCCATTCTGTGTCAGATGTCCAGACTCTTCAAATGATGTATCCGGAAGGATCTTTACATTTCGGATATGCATAAATCCGATTCTTTTCATCGCAGAATATTTGCGGACCATTGCCGGGATATCATTTTTCGGTGAACTTCCCAGTGATCCTGTACACAAACACAAGCTGTTAGCCGGGCTGTCCACAATAGAAAGATATCGATCCAGATTTTCCTCGCATGTGATCACTCTTGGAAGTCCAAAAATCGGATACGGAGGATCATCTGGGTGAAGTGCCATAACAACATCGCATTCTTCCGCTACCGGAATGACACGTTTCAAGAAATATTCAATATTTTTCCAAAGTCCTTCTTCTCCTATTTCACCATAGGCACGGATCAACTCACGGACTTCATCCTGTGTATAACTGGAATCCCAGCCCGGAAGATGAATATCATCTTTTAATGGATCCAGACCTTTCATCTGTTCCCAGTACATTACAAGGCTTGTGGAACCATCTTCTGCTTCTTTGTCAAGCTGTGTTCTTGTCCAGTCAAATACCGGCATAAAATTATATGTCACACATTTAATCCCGTATTTTGCACATCTGCGGATAGACTCGCAATAATTCTCAATGTGACGGTCTCTTTCCGGTCTTCCAAGTTTGATCTCTTCCGTTACCGGAATGGATTCTACAACATCAAAAATCAATCCTTGCTCCCGGCATTCATCTACCAGATGTTTGATACTTTCTTCCGGCCATACTTCTCCCGGTTTTACATCATAGACAGCGGAAACGATGGAACGCATTCCCGGAATCTGACGAATCTTATCTAATGTTACCGGATCACCGTCTCCGTACCAACGAAATGAACTCTTCATTGCATTTTCCTCCTATTCAAGAATGCCTCGGCATTCCTGCTCAGTTATTTTACAGCTTCACTTTTACAACAATTTTCTTCACCGGACACGGACCATTCTTTGTCATACGTCTCGGCGCATGTCCGTCTTCCGGCGGAACAATGGCAAAATCTCCGGTCTTCAGGATTACAGAGCCTGCATCGTCTGGCTCATTGTAGAAAATCAAGTCTCTTTCTGCATCGTAGTCCATAGAAGGTGTCAGATTTTTCACCGGCTCATACCCAAAGCATTCTTCTCCTTCTACCACATACTGTACATCAAAATATTCCAGATGACTTTCAAATGCACATTCTTCTACAGTCATAGTTGTATAGCTCTGCACACTTGCATAAATTTCATCTCCATCAATCTCTGTTCTTCCGATTGGAAGTGATGCAAGATCTGTTTCTCTTAAAAATGTAAATGCTTTTTTAAACTTATCACTGAGGTAATCATACTTCTCAGCTAATGTAATATTCGTTGTTAACATTTATTTCCTCCTGCAGTGTTCACTGCTTCTTTGTCATATCCATGATTTCATCGTATAGTCCCAATGCTGCATTCTTATCATAAGAATACACGAGAAGTACATCTAACATATACGGGGACACCTTCAAATCCAGAAGTTTCCCTGCGAATGCCATAGCCGCAATCTCAGAAAGACAGGAAATCGTAGATTTATTGGAAAATGGTTTTCTCCAGAGTTCTACTCTTTCAGTTCTTGTATAGATTTCTTTCACGTGCCGTTCCTCTACTGCATGAAATAATTCATGAGCAAGTAATGTATTGGTAAGATTTTCTCTACAAAGCAAATCGCATCCACACTCTTCTTCCAATCTTGAAGCTTTATCCACACAATCCGTAAAAATAGTGATCTCGTCCGGTTCTACAAATTGAGCAAAAAGTACCAGACCGCCTCCTACCGGGACTTTTGGAGTTTTTACTTTCATCCCAAGTTTTTCAGCTAATTCTCCCGGATTTCTCGTTCCATACTGCCTCGCGATTTTTTCAGCCCACTCTCGACCGCAATCATTCGCTTTGTGCGTATACTGCATTTTCTGCTCGTTACTGAACCTTCCTTCTAAAGGCTCTCTGCTAAATGCATATTTCCCCCAGTCTTCCTCTGTCAAAGCCCCCAGTTTCTCTATCATTTCCGGAAACGGAACTTTGGGATATTCCGGCATAGAAAAGGCAGTACCCTTTCCTGAAAATGCGTCTATAAGTCTGTTCCACTTTTTCTGTCTTCTCATATATTTTATACCTCTGCATCCTTAGATGCCACGGATCATGATTGATCTATAAACTGTTCTTTGCTCCTACGATGATGACATCATCACCTGGATCTATCATCTGCATTTCCACTTCCATCAGCATCATGATCTTATCAAGGTCTACAGAACCTGAGAAATCCATGACACGCGCACCGGCACAAATGTAATAGTCCGGACGAAGGATTGCGTCCTGCTGATAAATTGCAAGCTCTTCCCATAACTGAGATACGATATTACGATAGCTTCCGGCTTTACAAAGAATTGCTTTTCCGTCATTTCTCTGAACCTTGATAAATCCTTTTTTATCCAGAATACGAACCGGATGTTTTCCTTTTCCTTCTATAGCAAATACATAGAAGTTCTTTGTTGCACATTCTTCATTTACTTCTGACGGAGCAACCTTCAAGTCTTCAGCCGCCAGTTCTCTTGCTTCCTTAGCTGTACACTCTTTTAAGAGGTCCGTTGTCTTAACTTCTGTTGATCCAAGGGCAATGGCTGTCAGTTTTGATGTCTGCGGGTCGATCTCAATATGTACATCTACGCTGTCTGCTGCCGCACCACTTTCTACAGCCTTATCAATTGCCTCAGCTTTGATGGCGCGGATATCTTCCGGTGTCGGGTTCGGAACAACACGTTCTACAACGTCTCGTACCATTGCAAGCGCAACTCCGATAGAAGAAATAACTTCTGCATTGTCCGGGATTGAATAGCGCAGTCCCATTTTATCAGAACAGAATCCGATAAGAGCCGCTGCTCCTCCACCAACTCCGACCAGACTGATCTGGTCTTTTTCCAGACGGTATTTGTCAGCCAGATCCATAATGATCGGCTCAATTTTTTCGTAAGCTCTTGTCAGGATCTGAGTTGCAACTTCTTCTACAGTTTTTCCCATGTAATCTGCCAGTGGCTGCATTGCCTTTCTTGCTGCATTTGCATTTCCATATGCGAAATATTCCGGCTTAATAAGACCAAGCACATTGGCTGCACATGTATTCGTAATGGTGATACGTTTTCCATTCTTTAATTCGATCGCAACATAGTCCTCCGGATCTCCTTCTTTCGGGCTGAAGAATACAACTTTCGGATCTACGATTTCTTCTTCCGGTGTAAATACTGCATAATCAAGACCTGCAATATGTGCGGAACGTGGTCCTACATCTTTTACTCCGTTCTTATCTGCACGAACCATACTTCCTCCGGCAACACCGAGAACTCGTACATCTAAGCTGCTGATATATGTACGATGTCCGCCAACTACAGAATAATCGATAGCAGGACGTCCATCTTTGATAACACCGATATTAGTCGTTGTTCCACCTACTTCAAAGTATACACCATTAGAAGCACGCAGATACATCAGACTTCCCATAACAGATGCGGCCGGACCGGATAACATGGTCAGTACCGGACGTTTTTTCATCTCACTGATCTCCATAACTCCACCGTCACCACGCATGATCATCAGCGGAACTTCAACACCTGCACTCTTAACACTTTGCTCTGTAGAGTTTGCAGTGTTAAGCATTTTCGGAAGAATAGACGCATTGATTGCTGCTGTACGGGTACGTCTTGTCAGTCCGTAAAGTTTTGTGATCTCACTGGCTGCTGTTGCTTCAAGTCCCATGCCTTTTGCAATCTTGCAGATGCCAGTCTCATTTTCCATATCATCTACGCCGAAAGACTCACTGGCAACGATAACCTCTGCGCCATCTCCAACCAAAGATTTAATCGTATCTGTCACAGCCTGGTCGGACAGTTTTTCATCACAGATGTAACGATTCTTAAGACGGATAAAACGTCCGGACCCAAGATTGATGTCTTTCATATTTGTCTGAGCTTTTGCAATGAGTCCGCCGATTCCTTTCGGGCCGACACCAACAACACCAACCTTTGCAACGTCACCTTCGATTAAGGCATTGGTTGCCTGGGTCGTAGAATGTGCTACGAAAATGACATCTTTCGGGTCAATATTATTTTCCCGCAGACAATTCTGAAATGCTGCTACAACACCGGCTGCTACGCCTGCTTTATCATCGTGAGTTGTCTTTACAGAAGATTTTCCAATTATTTCATGTGTGGCATTGTCAATGGCAACCGCTTTTGTATGCGTTCCACCTACGTCAATACCCATACGTACTTTTCTATCGCTCATTTTTCACGCCCTCCTTAACCGAACATAACATATGTGATTGCCTGCATAATGATACATACAAGCCATGCATATGGCAGTGTCATCTTCAGATGTTCTCTTGTGGATACTTTTGAGTAGCTTACTCCCCATGCAATCCAGCTCTGTGTCATACAGATCGATACATTCATTGTAATAGAAGGAATGACCATCAGTGCATACAGATATGGTGTTGGGAATCCGATTCCTTTCAGGATTCCAAGTGTTGCAGCTCCGCAGCCGAACAGTGTAAATGGTCCACGGAACAGTCCAAGTGGCGCAAGAATTGCAAATACAATGCTGATAACCAGTGTATTATTTGGAATAATATTTCCAAGAAGTGCATTAAAATATGGCACGCAAAGCTCCGCTGCTTTGTTGAACATCGGAATCATAAGCAGGAATCCTACCAGCGGTGCAGTGTCAACAACACCATCATAGAAATCCTTATTCAGTACACGGCATGCACCGCGAAATGATGTCAGTTTCTTACATACGAATAATGCATAGAAACTTCCAATTGTAAATCCAAGAATGATCGGTACATTAAATACTACAAGAAGTACAACCGGGATGATCGGTGCGATCAGAGCAATTGTCGGAACATATCCCGGGCGGGCTTTTCTTGCTGCAGATGCGCTCCATGCATGAACGGTTTTCTTCTTTCCAAGTGTCACAACACACATAACAATTACTACAAGAAGCTGTACTGCAACTCCGATGATCGCCCAGTGAAGACGTGCAGGATCATCATAAGTGATGAGCTGTTTTCCATCTTCTCCAAGGAAGAATCCGAGGAACTGTCCGGTAAGTACCGGATTTAAATACATTCCGGCTCCGACACTCATCATGAAGGATCCGATGGAAAGTGTCTTAGGAATACCAAGACTCATAAGGATTGGAAGAATGATCACTCCAATCGCTACAACGGCACCTGCGCCAAATAATGTTGAAAAGATTGCTGTTGTAACTGTAGAAAGTAATACACAGATGATAACCGGTTTGTCTCCACCAAGCTCAACCGCTTTACGGATCAGTGCATCTGCAATACCTGTCTGAAGAAGAACGCGTCCAAACCATGCACCAAATACAACATTTACAAGTACATTTCCCCAGCCTTCCGGACCGGACTGGAAAACTTTTGTAATTGCATCAACAACACTGATATCCGTGATTCCCGGATAAGAACCAATAAATTCCGGATTTGTCGCAAATGTATTTCCAATAAGTGGAAGCACTGTCCAAATAATTGCCATAATCAGCATACCCATCATCAGGTTACCGCCGCGCACTGCGTATACGGCCAACCCTACAAATGAGATGAGCAGCAGGATTCCAATAATATATTCCATGATATTTCCTCCTGTATCAAAGATTCTTTATGATTTCTATAACCTCTTTTAAATTCGAAACTTTTACGTCCCACAGACCTTCTTCTTTCTCAGGTGCCGGGGACAGATCTGGGATTACAATCGCTTTGCAGCCAGCATTTTTTGCAGCCTTCAGACCATTTGGGCTGTCTTCCAAAACAAGACATTTCTCTGTCGGAACTCCCAGCGCATCTGCCGCAGCTATGAAGATATCACCGGCAGGCTTCGCTGCCTTCACTTCATCACCGCACACTGATGCACTGAAATATTCTGTTACATTTGCCATATCCAGATAACCCATCGCTTTCTTGCGGTTTGTCGAGGTTGCGAGCGCCGCCGGAATATTTTCTTTTTTCAAATACTCCAGCAGCTCCACCAGCCCTTTCTTTACCGGAAGCCCATTCTTATCGATCCATTCTTTTGCATATACCGTCCGAAGCGTAAATGCTTCATCATACAGCTCTTCACTTCCAAATGCTTCTTTGAAATGTCTTCGCTTTTCTTTTTCTCCGGTTCCGCGAAAAGACGCAATCAATTCATCTTTCATATGAATGCCAAGCTTTTTTCCTGCATATTTCCAGCCTTCGTATCCGATTCTTTCCGTATCGAACATAAGCCCGTCCATATCAAAAAGTACTCCCTGAATCATTGTTTCTTCCTATTCTATATTTCCCAATTATTATTACATCTTCAGAACAGATTCCCATACTTCTTCAACAACCGGGATTCCCTGTTCTTTATTCTCTTTAATGTTCTTAAGTTCCAGCTCTCCTGGATAAAGAACTTCTCCGTCCTCTTTGATTGGCTCGGAAGATTTCACATCTGCAAGAATCTCATCTACGATTGCATCCGTCTGCTCCACTGTGTTGAACTTTGTAGGATCTACTGCGATCATGATCTGAGTAAGTCCAATCTCGTCACCGAATGTTCCTATTTTTGATACAGAGTTTCCATCTGTAAGAACTGTTGCGATCAGATCCAGCACGATGGAAAGTCCACTTCCCTTCCAGTATCCCATCGGAAGCACACGCCATGTCTTCTCGATTTCTGAAGGGTCTGTTGTGAGTTCTCCCTTTGTATCATATCCTCCCGGCACCGGAAGTTTCAGTCCTTTCAGGCGGCAATCTTCAATCTTTCCATAAGAAAACTGAGATACAGCACAGTCGATCATTGCATGTTCCCCATTAGAACGAGGCACTGCCATGATCAACGGGTTATTTCCGATCTTGCGGTTCAGTCCACCCCATGCAGGCATGTTCGGCATTGTATTAGACCAGCAGATTCCGATACAGCCATGATCTGCTGCAAGCCAGCCATATGTACCACCACGCATCCAGTGGTTATTATTTCCAAGAGCTACACAACCAATTCCATTCTCCTTCGCAAGCTCGCATGCACGATCCATTGCACGTTTTGCATTCAGAGGTCCAAATCCACGATGTCCATCCCAACGTTCAATCGCTCCCATCTTCATCTCACAAGTTGCTCTTGCATTCGGATCAATCTCACCTTTCTCCAGGTAGCTGACAACTCTTGGAAAACGGTTCAGTCCGTGGGAGTATACACCAGCCAGACTGTTCTGTGCGAAAATGATTGCCGCATTCTCGGCATCTTCATGAGTGAATCCTTTTTTCTCTAATACTCTTGCAAACTCCTGCACCATTACATCATATTGAACTCTCATATTAATCTCCTTTCAATTTTGAGAAAATATTATTGAAAATTTATAGAAGCGCTTTCTTTACTTTTCATTATATTTATTTCACTCGTTTTGTCAATTTCACGCGCGTATTTTTATTTTTTTCGGCATTGTGCTCAAATGCTAGCATTTATTTTAGTATAAAATAACGATTATTTTTTAACAATCTTTCATATTTTATGCAAGCGCTTTCAGTTTATTGAAGATTATGAAGAAAAAAAAGCAGAGGTACTTTCAGTTTTTCTTTCTGAAAATCCTTTTGCTTTTCATAGCTCTATCTGCAATCTTTCACCTATATCGTCTTTTTTGTTGTCTTATGTCAGCTTATGTTGTCTTTCCTTCCACCAATTCCGGCTGGATCACACAAGAAGAGTACACATCCGTCTGTTCAATCAAACTTGTAAGGAGCTGCACGCTCATCATCGCAACCATCTCCGGCTTATTGTCAATAGTCGTAAGACGTGGTTCACAGATTCTTGCATATTCTGAATTATTGTACCCGGTAACCGCTACATCTTCCGGTACTCGAAGTCCGGCACGCAATGCCGCTTTCACCGCTCCCGTTGCTGTAATGTCTTCTCCACAAACAATGGCTGTAAATTTCTTATTCTCGGCAATCAGTTTTTCAACCGCTTCGATTCCTCCACCGATACTTCTGTCCGTATCGATCACATATTGCTTCGCGTCACTAACACCGTGACTTTCCAATGCTTTTATAAACCCTTCACTTTTTAACCTGGCACTGACCGTATCCATATCCTTTAGATAGTACATATCAAGGTGCCCTCTTTTTAGCAGATGTTCCACTGCCAGAGAAACGCCATACCGGTCATCAACTAAGACAGAATAGGAATTCGGCAGTTCCAGTTTTCCATTCGCAAGCACTACCGGTGTATTCTTGATCATATTTCCAATTTCATCTTTTTTGCAAAGTGTATTAAAAATTGAACCGACCAGTACGATTCCGTCTACTTTTTTCTCAAGCATTGTCTTTAAATACTTGGCTGTCTCTTCCAACTCACCACCCGTATTACAGATTGCGACCTCGTACCCTCTGTGGCTAAACTCCCGTTCAATTGTATAAACAGTTCTCGCATAATGCGGCACGCGGATATCCACAGTCAGTACTGCAACCGTCTTCATTGTTTTACTTACCATACCACGCGCAATCGCACTGGGCGTATAATCATGCTTGTCCAATATTGCTTCTACTTTTTTTCTTGTAGCAGCATTCACATTCCCTTTGTTATTCATAACACGAGAAACCGTTGATATAGAAACTCCGGCTTCTTTTGCTATATCATATATATTCATCTTTTTCCTCTTTTCACTGCTTTGCATTGCATACCAAGCTCTTATGAAAGCGCTTTTATACTATGAGGATACGTGATTTCAAAGGGATTTGTCAAGAGATTATTGATGAAAGTAATTTTTCCTGATACCCAGAAGTCCCATATTCTTCAATCGCTTCCTCCAGTGGGTAATTAATTTATCTGACACCTGCATAAGAATACTCCTTTTTTAAATTAATTTTACTATAACACACTATTCATAAAATCCAAGAACGTCCATGCTGTCTCACTTTTACAACCGTTTTATTCTTACCTCAACTGTAAAATCAATGAATAGAGCAAAAAATGAGACAATCTCATTTTTCAATTACAAAAGAGAGGAGCATTTATATGCCAAAACCAAAGACAGCCACCGGAGAAAAGAACTTAATCAGTAAAAGACTCATCGAGCTTCGTGAGAAAAACCATATGTCCCAGCGGATGCTTGCCCATCAGCTTCAACTGCGCGGCTATGATATGGACAAAAATGTAATTACAAGAATTGAAACAAATAAGCGCTTTGTTACTGATGTTGAAATCAAAGCATTTTCTGAAGTTTTCGAAATATCTTATGAATATCTTATTGATGGAAAAGAAAAGTAATGCGAGTGGCTTCGCATTACTTTTTTAGTATTGGTATTATGGTTCTATTTGGTTTTATATGTGTTTCACTGTCCTAAATCCATATGAGCCTTGCGAGAATTGTAATCCGTAGATTTTACAGGTAAAACATTTCCAGTTTTGTTTTAAAAAATTGAATTAATGGACCGTTGAAGCAGGCATTTATAATTGTACCAATCCCTACTACCGACCAAATCCCCTCCCCAGATGCAATGGCAAATATGATTCCGATAATCACAACAACAACATCCGAAAGGATCCTTGCTTTATGAAATGGAATTTTCTGATGTGTAAGTTTCTCGATTATAATTGCGACACTATCATATGGGGCGATTCCCATATCTGCGACCATATACAATGCCACTCCCATAGATGCCATCAGCTGAGCAAGGAGCAATGCAAGGATGCGCAGTGGCAGATTCATCTGAATCTGCACTACATCATTTGCTACATAACAGATAAAATCTGCAATATATCCAACGAATACCATATTGATAATGGTTCCCGCACCAATGCAAGATCTTGCCTGAAAGAATACGACTACAAGAATGATCGCATTGACAAGCAGCTGCCACGTTCCAAAACTCCATCCGATAAATCCACTGATTCCAAGATTCATTGCACTGAATGGATCCACGCCAAATCGTGAAAGTCGTAAGAAAGATACGCATAATCCAATGAACAATATTCCCAGTACCATTACTCCGGTTCTTTTTGTCTTTGTCATGCCTTATCTTCCCTCCTGAACTTTTTTGCCTTTCAGCATATATATTCTGGATTCAAAATCGGTACATGGAGTCACATTCCCCGGCACTTCACCAGCTGTCACATCGGAGGTGATCAACCCATAATTCATCAATTCATCTCCGTAATTTTCTGTATGATTCCATACATTTTCATAAACCATATCTGGGTTTAATCCCTGTAATCTGACACGGCTATACGGCTGATTTACTCCATTTAAAACACGATAGTAACCTACGATTGCAAGCGTGCGGTCTTCATTTGTCACCATCCATACTGTCTCATTTCCTTCGAATGGACTTTTCAGACGATAAAATGTTCCAAACTGGAACACTTCTCTATATTCTTTCATAAATGCGATCTGTTCTTTTACTTCTTTGATCTCTTCTTCTGTCAATTTGTTAAGATCCAGTTCGTATCCAAAAGTTCCAAAGTATGCTACGTTCGCTCTTGTATGTAGTGGAGTATTGCGGAATACCTGGTGATTCGGAACAACAGACACATGGCTTCCCATACTGCTAAGTGGGTAACACATAGAAGTTCCATACTGAATCTTCAGACGCTCGACCGCATCCGAATCATCGCTTGTCCATCCCTGCGGTGCATAGTACAGCATTCCCGGGTCAAATCTTCCACCACCGCTGGAACAGGATTCGAATAATACTTCCGGAAACTCATTTGTCAAGCGCTCATACAGATCATACACACCTAAAATATAACGATGGAACACTTCTCCTTGTCTGTCTGCAGGAAGCTTGCTGCTGTAGCATTCGGTAATGCTTCGGTTCATATCCCATTTAATATATGAGATTTTTGACTCCGACAATAACTTTGCCATCATTCCGTAAATATGGTCTACTACTTCTTTCCTTGAGAAATCAAGTACATATTGATATCTGCCGTGTGATGTATTTCTTCCCGGCGTCTGTAAGATCCAGTCTGGATGTGCACGATAAAGATCAGAGTCTTTATTTACCATCTCTGGTTCAAACCAAAGACCGAATTTTAATCCAAGTGCTTCAATTCTTTCTGACAGGCCTTTGATGCCATTTGGCAGAAGCTCTTCAT
>ERZ772872.2543-NODE-2543-length-14672-cov-2.842854_pt1 | contig 14672 bp, 10 predicted proteins | sample MGYA00512132_ERZ772872 | MGnify/ENA primary metagenome ERZ772872 (study PRJEB29015, sample SAMEA2737724) | human gut metagenome | biome: human gut; feature: human-associated habitat; material: faeces | place: China | collected 2012 ...
TGCTCGCCCTCCTTTCTCCCGTATCTTTAATTGTCCAATAGTTATATCTACTTCCATTTGTACATTTGCAGCCGCAGTATCCACAGTAAATAACATCAATGAGGGGAAGCATCCCCTCATTTCTTGCGATAACCTTTACACCTTTATTCTGCGGAGCGGTACGATACTTCATCCCCCTCTGCTTTCTCTTTATCTGAACCAAATTCCAATCATCAGGACTAATAATCTGTAGCTCTGGATTTGGTTCTTCCGAGAGAATCCATTCAGAACTATCTAACCGCTTACTTTTCCCGTTTTCTTTCTTTTCTCTACGTTTATAAGCTGTATAACCTGCGTAGATCGGATTCGTTAAAATGCTGGTTACCGTTCCACCTCTCCATACCTCAGATGGAGCAAGTTCTTTATATTCTTCATCCATGTTCAGCTCTCTGGCAATCTTTGAAGAACCGTACTCTTTATCAAGAGAAAGCTCGTATATATGTTTTACTGCCTTTGCCCTTTCGGGAATAATCACAAGATGGTGTAATGCTCTGCCATGCTTACTGATTTCTCCAGACAGCTCCAATTTATATCCATACGGAGCCTTCCCCCCGACAAACTTCCCCTGCTGTACTAGCTTTTGTGCCGTATCTTTGACACGCATTCCCGTATCAGAACTGCTCTTTTGTGCATTGCCATAACGCAGAGCTAACATCATCTGCCCCATAATGTCATCACTCTCTGGTGAAATACAGCCATCTTTTACCGTGTATATATCCACACCATAGCTTTTAAGCTGCATAACATATGCACCAATCTCCCACATTCTTCTACCGATTCGGTCATCCTTATAGACTGCAAGAATATCATACTCGTTTCTTTGTGCATCTCGCAATGCCTGCTGTAAAATATCACGATTCTCTACGGCATTACTGTATCCACTATTACTTCCCTCAAAGTATTCCTTTGAATCCAGATGCCATTCCTCATGTTGTGCGATAAATTCTTTTACCAACTGTCTCTGGATACCTAAGTCTCCATCTTCCTCTAACTGTTGATTAGAACTTACACGAAGCAGCATCCGTACTCTCTTTTTCTCGCCCATCTTAGGAAATCCTTTCTACATGATAAATCTGATGATTTTTAATCTGCTCCCTTAATGTATGAGATAGCACATTATTTACTTCTTTTTGAATCTCCAGTTGATGGTATCCTGCCACTCAGAAACATCGATTCCACGTGTGACAGCACCTTCCAGCTTCTGGCCGCTTCCGTTATAGCAGACACCGTTGATCTTCTTCCAGGCCTTTGAGCTTGCCCTGGAATCCTGTGTTGCCTTCCCGCTGGGGACCTTTTCTTCCTCAGCAACTGCCTCGCTTCGGTCTACGCCTCCGCCGCCCATGGCCATCGCTGTAGTTCCCATTGTTCCTATTCCCAGCAGTGCTGCCATACAGCCTGCCACCAACCATTTCTTCCAGTTTTTCATTTTAGTTTCCTTCCATAAATTATGTTGTTTATTTGTGCATAACTTTTATTATACATATGAAAAAATGGAAAGTAAAGCCATATATGGAAAAAGACCGATGTCAGCTTCATACAGCTGAACATCGGTCTTCAGTTATTCTATATATTTCTTTCTGGTACTGTTCGGTAAAGATCACGGAACTTCCGGGTCTGTAGGATCAAAGTTTCCGGCTCCACGGAAGGTTGCCAGCGGTCTGCGGCCTAACGGTCCCTTGAAGGATTCATTGTTAACGTAATTTCCGCTGCTGTAAATGTGGATCGTAGAACCGTTACAGTTCTCAAATACCCACTTCGCATCAGCCACACAGGTACGGATACATCCGTGAGATGCAGGCTGACCAAGCTTCAGGTACTCGCCTGCCGGAAGATTATAAACACTCCTGGTCGATCCGGCTACGGAATGGATAAAGATTCCTCCCTGTCCGCATCCGTCAACATGTGTTCCATACTGTCCCCAGGACGGTCCCATCAGTGGCTGCCATCTCAGACTGCGGGTCAGTCTGTATGTACCATCCCATGTAGGTGTTCCGGAGAGACCTACAGAAACACGGATTGTCTTAACCGGAATGGTCTTGCTGCTATTTGTGTATACAGTCATAACACCGTTGGTCTTATCAACCTCCAGGTAATATGGTCCTCCGTAAATACTGGAAACATCATTACGGCGGTAACCATCCTTATCAAAGTAATACAGTTTTCCATCGATCCATCTGCTTGTATTGGTCAGATACTTGGAACCGCTGTCCGGATCGATATATTTGACCTGATCATAGTAATCGCTGACGATCACCCAGCCGGTGGAAAAACGTCCCTGGCTGTCCAGATAACCATTTACGGAACCACGCTTCATGGATTTATTTGTCACAACGGTATAGTTCTGCAGATAGTACCAGTATTTACCTACCTTCTGCCAGCCTGACTTTTTCAGAACACCGTTGCCGCCTGCATAATACCACTTATTCTGGTAACGGATCAATGTACTCTTGTACATCCAGCCTCTGTGCGCATTGGCATCTGATGTTGCAAAGAAATAGTATTTTTTGCCGATCTTTGTTTTTCCTGTTGCAAGCTGTCCTGTGCTATTAAAGTAATAGCTCTTTTTGGAGGACTTGTTTGTTATCATCTGGCTCTTATAGTGGTTTCCGTTTTTGTCAAAGTAAAACCATCCGAAGAACTGGCCTTTTGCGTCGGTCACCTTCTGCCAGCCATATTTTTCAACAACTTTTCCTGCTGTGCTTCCGAAATAATAAATCTTGTTGGATGCACCCGGGCAGCCATGCCAGCAGTTCTTCCAGGAAACTCTCTGGCCATTGCCTCCGAAATAATATCTGCTGCCTTTATACTTCACAAGTTTTTTTGTAATGATGCGGCCCTTGCTGTCTGAAACATAATATGCGTTATTCTGCGCCTTCGCCATTGTATTCGTCATAACATAGCCGCTGGCATTCAGCATATATCGATATTTCTTGGACATTACAGGTGATACATAAACTCCATGTTTCATGATCTGTCCACGTGTGGCAGCCTTCGGACTACAATAGATAAAACGTTTCTGATTTTTGCTGTTTAAAACATATGTCCATCCGCCATAAAAAAGCTTTCCTGGAATCTCTCCTGCCTTTGATGCCGGCTGGAAGTAATACTGATATGTTGTGGAACCGGTTGTCAGCTTCAGGATTCCTGTTCGCGGTTTTCCGTTACGCATCAGTGTATAATAAGCATTTCCGATCTTCTTGATCTTGCCTACAAGGTTCTGAGCCTCTATGGATTTGTAATCACCCTGGGAATTATAATAGCGGAAAACAGTTCCTGTCCATAACCAGTAATTTCTCTTCTGCTGGCCAAGATTGGATGTCCACGGTGTGATTGCTTTTCCGGTGGAATCCGAATACAGGGAAGCTTTGGAGTTTTCGAGGAAATACCATTCTGTCTTCTGTGTTCCGGTATAACCTGCTGCACCTGGCTCACGGGTCATACGGCCGGTTACCAGATATCCGTCTTCATTAAAAAGATAATATCCCACATGTCCGTTGGTATTGATCTTAAGAAGACCATCCTGCGCAGTAAAATAATTATCTTCGATGGAACCTGTCTCTGATACCTGAGAAGCGTTCCCTTCATCCTGGGCAAGAGTCTCTGCGTTATCTACGCTCTCTGATGTTTCGACTGCCGTCTCTGTTTCTACGGGTGCTGTCTCTGCGGATGTCTCCTCTGCAGACACTACATCTGCGGATGCTGTCTCTGCAGAAGCTTCTGCTGCGGATACTTCCTCTGTAGAAACTTCTTCTGCTGCAGTCTCCTGCTCTCCTTCTGCTGACTCATTCTGGAGTACCTGAGCCTGCTCACTCTCTGCTGCACCATCCGGAAGCTCTTCAGTCTGCTGTACCTCCTGTGCTGCTGCAGCTGTTTCATCAACTGTTGTTTTCTGCTCTTCTTCGCTACTTTCTGCAGGATCCTCAGAAGCTTTTCCCTCCGGGGCTGCAGATGCAGCAACCTTCTTTTTGCGGAGTCTGTAAAAACCGTTTGCAGAAACCCAGTCACTTGTCTTGGCAACGACTACACCGTTTACCAGTGATGCTCCGGTAGCAGAAGTTTCCTCTGCCTTGTTGTTCTCTACTTTGTTCTGTACTGCGGTATCTGCTGACGGTGCATCCAGTTCCTGTGCATCACCTGCACTGAAATCATCGCCCGGATCTGTACTGTCTTCTGTTGTCGCATCCGGTGCTTCTGTAGTTTCCGGTGTCTCTGTAATCTCCGGTGTTTCTATAACATCCGGTGTCTCTGCGGGGTTCTCCGGTGTAACAGGTGTTTCTTCTGAACTGTCTGTACTGTCAGTACTACCTGTTTGATCCGCTTCTGTCTCCGGCTGCTGTACAGTCGTTTCCGCTTCATCACTGAATACATCCTCAGCCGGATCGCCGGCTGTCTCTGCTGCCATCTGCACGTCTGTACTTTCCAAAGCCGCAGCGCCGGCTTCCAAAGTTCCGCCCATGCATAATGTCAGACTGAGAAAAATTGCCACAACTCTTCTCTTCACAATAATCCCTCCTGATCATGCTGCTGTAAATAATTATTGTATCTGTTACGTATCATTCGCCCAGTCCGCCTTCGATAAGAGCCACAAGCGCATCTATCGCAGCCTGTTCATCCTCACCCTCGCAGACCAGTGTGATCTCATCCCCGCTTTTAACACAGGCACCCAGAACACTCAGAACACTTTTGGCATTCGCTGTACCTCCGGCATACTGAAATGTTATGGACGATTTGTATTTTATTGCCTCGCCGCATAAAAGCCCTGCGGGACGAAGATGAAGCCCTGACGGGTTCCTGACCGTTACCTTATAACTTAACATTGCTGCTGTCTCCCTTTATATTACTTATCCTTCAAGCCTTGTCCAAAGCTGTGATTACTTACTGACTGCTGCTGTCTACATTGGAAACCTTGGAGATTTTGATCTCGGCGGTTACATCCTCCAGCAGCTTGTAGCCTTCCGGAAGACTGATTTTGATCGGTACTTCGTAGCTTCCCTCCTCCCAGTCATCCATGGAAAGTACTGCTCCCACCGACTTCAGATCAAATTGGGAAAGATCTCCTTCTTCCGCCTGCACCTTCAGTTCAATATCCGCAACTTCAAATGCCAGCTGCAGATCATCAGGCAGACCCTTTACTTTGATATCCTCTGTCGGGAAGCTGTATATCTTACTGCCCTCCGGCAGGATATTGACTGTGATCCAGAGGTCCGTACTGGATCCTGATGTCAGCTTGAGGCCATCCGGAAGAAGCTCTGACAGGTTTACTTTCTTTTCCACGTCATTGCTCTTTCCTGAAATATCCACATTCTCATTGTCTAGATAAATGGTATTTCCCTGAAGTTTCAGATTGTTCAGTGCTTCCTCACTTCCGGCTACGCTGAAAGTCTCCGGTACTGTTGTGACACTATCCACAACATAGCCTTCTGCTGGTTCCCCTGTATATCCCGCACTGATCCGTATATCAGAACGCACCTTCCAGAGCTTTGCCGTGACATTAACCTTTCCGTTGTTGTCAAATTTCAGATAGCTCATGGAATTTGATGAAAGAGTGTCCTGATTCTTATCTGTGATAGTCAGTTCTGCGTCCGTGATCATCGTATCCTGATCGATCCCGTCAAGTTTTGAACTTACATCCACACTCACACTATCTATTTTACCAACCAGAGATTCCGGTCCTGTAATACGGACTTTTTCCGGATTTGCGGTGAGCGAAGCAATCTCCAGCCCCTGTGCCGGCTTGCTGTCATCACTGGTAACATTGATCGCAAATTCTTTGGTCACCTTTTTTTCCAGATGGACACTCAGATTCTGCGGTGATACACTAATGTTTTCCGGCAGTATCCCGGAGCAGGTCGCTGTAATGGGAATCATTACAGGATCTGTATCGGTAGACTGGGCCTGCTGCAGATCCGCAACTGCCTTAATATCACTTGAGGTGAGACGGTTGACTGTCTTCCGATCACCTGTAATATAAACACGTACGGAATTTTCACGGTCATCCTGCATGACCATCTCACCCAGCTGATCCACATAAGCTTCGTTAATGATCTGCACATCTGAGATCACAAAGCCTTTCGTAATGATAGGGTCATCAACATTTACTACGATCAGCCACACCAGGATTCCCACAATAATCGACATGATCTTCAAAGGGATGTTCTTAGTCAGATTTTTCTTCATGTTTCACTCTCCCTTTCAGCAGATTTCTCAGCTTACCGTTGTCAACAACCTTTTTATTCTGAGCAGAAACAAGTACTTCACGAAGCTGCTTGCTGTTAAGCCCTCTGGACAGTTCTCCGCCTCTGGCCACTGAAACCTGTCCTGTCTCTTCCGAAACAATGATCGTAAGAGAATCCGTAGCTTCGCTGATACCCACACCTGCTCTGTGTCTTGTTCCCAGCTGTTTGCTCAGTTCCATATTATCTGAAAGAGGCAGATAGCAGGTTGCTGCTACTACACGGTTCCCACGCACGATCACCGCTCCGTCATGAAGAGGTGTATTATGCTCAAAAATATTGATCAGCAGCTGACTGGTAAGGATACCGTCAATATTGATACCGGTTCTCACATATTCGTCAAGCCGGATCTCTTCCTCGATCACGATCAGTGCTCCGGTCTTAACTTCACCCATATCAAAACAGGCCTTTACCAGTTCGTTGATAGTCTTGTCATTGAAACGCTCCTGCACTTCCCTGCCGGAATCAAAGGGAATAATGTTGGAAACAAACTTCTTCTGTCCCAGCTGCTCCAGCGCCTTCCTCAGCTCCGGCTGAAAGATTACGATCACACCGATCACCAGCACATTAGCCAGGTTCCGGAAGATCCAGAGGATCGTATTCATTTTGAAGATATATGCGACCAGGATAAATCCAAGGACGATCAAAATGCCCTTCAGAAGGGTATATGCACGTGTAAATTTAATCCATGCCATAAACTGATATACAAAAAAGGAAATCAGTCCGATCTCAATGATATCTATCACGCCAAATCCCGGAAGGGAAATCTTCCCCAGATATCCGGCCACAACTGTCAGCACATTCTGCATAAGTCTCCTCCTTTCTTCCTGAGCTATTCCAATCGTTCCTGTTTAAAGATCCTTCAGCGATTCCTCCAGCTGTTTTTCGAAATCGATCTTGTCCAATCCCTGCGGTTTCTCACTTACTGTATTTTCGGAAACCATATCCGGCATCTTTACTGTATGCATTTCGTTCTTCTCAGGAAATACATCATCACTGAAAGACACAACATTGTCTTCTTTTTTTTCTTCTTTTACCGGCTCCGCATTGATCTTTTTGATGCTTCTCTCAGAAGTGGCGACCGTTGCCTTCGGAACGGCTTTTACGTAGTAATAGTACTCATCATCCTCATATTCCAGACGTTCTGTTCTGCTGTAATCTCCGCCAAAAACAAAGAACTCCAGAACAAATCCTGCCAGTACGGAGATCACTGTGGACAGGATCATCGGCACCATGGCTACCGTAATACTAATGCAGAAATCTCCGGCAAGGATAACCAGGATATAGATCACGCCGCCGGCAATGACAGCGATCCTCCATGCATAATCAAACGCCCGTGTTCTCAGAAGGTTCACAAACAGGATCACTACCACAAACGCGATCACCGTGATCCACATTGCCCAGTTGTGGACAAGTCCGTCAGAGATCAGCTTCAGTTTTTCTGTGATCTCTGCGGCAGGATCACTGAGTGCCGCCGACTGTGCATGTACAAACCGTATAAAATAATAGATCACAACACCGCATCCGGCCGGAAGCGCTGACAATACACTACCCAGCAGGCCTGCTCCGATCGGCATAAGTGCAGGAACACCAAATCCGAAGGAAAGTGGTGTAAGGATCATTGCAAGATTCTGTGACCTGCTGAATCTTAGGAACAGGATCAGCATAAACAGAATAAGAAGCAGCATAAATCCTGCCGTTTCGATCCCGACTGCATAACAGTGCCCGATCATCAACGCAAATCCCAGAAACATCATCACGGAAACCGGAAGGATCGAACATACAAGCGCCAGGATCAGGACAACAAAAATATTATCCAGCTGTTTCATGTAGCCCATATTGCTGTTGATCCAGAGAAAATAGGCAAATGCCAGAACAAACTTCAGGACCGGCAGTATATATACTTCATATTGTCCGTAAAATCTTTTGATATTCTGTTTGATCTCAAGTAAAGCTGTCATTTTCTATGTCCTCCTGCATTTCTCCGGACCGGATTTCTTTTTTCCTCCCGCCCGTAGATTTTTTCCAGTCTTGTAAGATCCTGATAATATTCCCTGACACTTTTTTTTGCCCGGAAATATTTCACAGAATACTGGATGTAGGTCAGTATCGAATATACAACAAGCACGATCAGATAACCGACGATGATATAGATCCCAACCTCGACCAGATTAATCTTATTCACATTATCCATAAGATATTCGCTGAAATATGCGGCAACGCCTGCAAGTCCCAATATATATCCGATCGTTACCAGAAAAAAGTTTCTGATCAGTGCAAGTCCAATATAATCACTTCGATAATATCTGCTCACCGGAAGATACTTCCTGCCTTCTCCATGCTCATACATGGCCAGACGGTTCATGATCTTCACTTTTTCTTCATTTACCATAAAAATAACTCCTCATAAGCTTTCTTTATCAGGAAAATCCCCGATATATGATCTGCATTACGCTTTCCATACAGTTATACTGTTTAACTGCAATCAAATTTATTGTAGCATAGTTCCATACCTATGAAAAGTGTTTTTTCGGCTGTTTCATGCCCTTCCTGCGCATATTGTCAGAAAATAAACTTTCTCTGCACCGGCCTCAAGAAGACACATTGCCATGGCATCTGCCGTACTTCCTGTTGTGTATACATCATCCACCACAAGTACAGAAAAACCCGGGATCTTTTCGGTTACCTGATATGCATTTTTCAGGTTCTGACGCCTCTGTATGGCATTAAGTTTTTTCTGAGATCTTGTGCTTCGTATCTTCTTTACCAGATGCTCATTCCATGGGATCCCCGTAAGAACACTGAGCCTTTCTGCCAGATATGCTGCCTGGTTAAAACCTCTCATCCTTTTTTTTCTGGGATGCAGAGGAACGGGAACGATCAGATCAGGCTTCCACCGTTCCAGATATTTTTTTCCGAAGACGCTCATTGCCTTTGCATAAAAATCCCCATATTCCCGACATCCGTAATACTTAAATCGTACCAGAGACTGTCTCCAGACCTCTCCGTACCAGAAAATACTTCTGCCCTCCGTAAAATGATGGGCACCCTTGCGGCAATCTTCACAGTATTCCTCTTCCATTTTTACCGGTCTTCCGCATTTCATACACCTGGGACCGGATATAGGCCTGACCTTTCCGGAACACTCCGGACAGATCAGCCGGTCTTTTTCTTTCAGTATCTGATGACACAGCGGGCATTTTTTCGGGTAAAGCATGTCCAGTAAAAAATCTGCTGTTTTTTTCAAGAAAGTCCTTTCTCCCCGATGGCGCTCTCCTTCTGTTCAGATTCATCCAGCTCCCGGATCCGTCTGTCCAGAGAGCTGTATCTCTGCTGCTGTTTTTCATTACGGATCATCTCCGCAAAAGTGGTCTCGCTGCCTACTACGGTAACACATTTTCTGGCTCTGGTCACTGCTGTATACAGAAGATTCCGATTCATCAGCATCCTTGGTCCGGAAAGGATCGGAAGGATCACTGCCGGATATTCTGAGCCCTGGGACTTATGTATGGTCACTGCATAAGCAAGTTCCAGTTCCTCAAGCTGTTTGAAGGAATATTCTGCCTGTCTGCCATCCTCAAATTCCACGGTGGCCGTTTCCGCAAATTCATTGATCTCCGTCATAATACCGGTATCTCCATTAAACACGCCCACACCTTTATCCACAGGAATCTTGTATCGTCCAAGGATTTCCCACTCCAGCTGGTAATTGTTCTTCACCTGCATCACCTTATCCCCTTCACGGAAAAGGCGCTGTCCGATCTCTTTCTCCTTTTTCTTTTCATCCGGCGGGTTCAGATATCTCTGAAGTATCTGGTTCAGCCGCTCCACACCTAAAAGTCCCTTACGCATAGGCGTGAGCACCTGGATCTCATAGGGCTTTGCATCTACATAACGCGGAAGCTTCTCCTGGATCAGTGCGATCACCACACGGATAATGATGTCCGCGTCATATCTTTTCAGAAAAAAGAAATCCCGGCTCTTGTTATTGATGGTCACCTGCTCGCCCCGGTTGATCTTATGTGCATTCACCACAATATCACTTTCAGATGCCTGGCGGAAAATCTTTTTCAACTCTACTACCGGAAAACAGCCGCTGCGGATAATATCCCTCAGAACATTTCCCGGGCCTACACTGGGAAGCTGATTTTCATCACCTACCAGGATCAGTCTGGTCCCTGCTGTCACTGCAAGAAGCAATGAATGCATCAGTGCGATATCTACCATGGACATCTCATCAATGATGATCACATCCGCTTCCAGCGGATTCTCCGAATTCCTGTCAAAATGAACTGCACGGCCTTCCTGCTCTTCCTCCGGCATTCCATTCAGCTCCAGAAGTCTGTGGATCGTCTGAGCCTCGTATCCGGTAGCCTCTGTCATTCGCTTGGCTGCACGGCCGGTGGGAGCTGCAAGCCGCAGCTCAGCGCCTTCCTCTTCAAAATAACGGATAATCGCATTGATCGTTGTAGTCTTTCCGGTTCCCGGCCCGCCGGTCAGAATGAACAGACCATGACTGGCAGCTGCCGCCACTGCCTGTTTCTGCATTTCATCTAACCGGGTTCCTGTCTCCTTTTCGATCCTGTTGATCCGTTTCTCCATCATCTCCTCATCTTCCGGGCAGAGGATGTTCAGCTCACAGAGCATTCTGGCTGAATTCAGCTCAAGATAATAATATCGTGTGGGATAGACAACTGCACCGTCTTCTGTTTCTTTCAGGATCAGTTTCCGGTCTACTACCATATCCATGAGATGTTTTTCCATGTAGGAGGAATCTACTCCCAAAAGTCCGGATGCCCTGGAAAAAAGTTCCTCCTTCGGGAGATAGATATGGCCTTCTCCTGAAGCCTGTAGGAGAGTATACAACATTCCGCTTCTTATCCTGTAATCTGAATCTGTATGGATCCCGATCCGGGAAGCGATCTCATCTGCGATACGGAATCCCACACCACTGATATCCTCTGCAAGGCGATACGGATTCTCCTGCAGGACTCCATATACAGTCTGCCCATATTTCTGATAGATCTTTGCGCCGAGATTCAGTGATATCCCGTATTTCTGGAGAAAGATCATAGCGCGGCGCATATCTGCTTTCTCCGTCATCTGTTCTGCGATCTCCATGGCCTTTTTTTCGCTGATTCCCTTGATCTCAGCCAGCCGCTCCGGCTCTTCCTCTACAATACGCATAGTATCATCACCGAAACGACGTACGATCCTGGCTGCCAGTGCCGCTCCGATCCCCTTGATCGCACCGGAACCCAGATAACGCTCCATGGCCAGTGCATCCTCCGGCATTTTTTCTACGTAGGAGGCTATCTGAAACTGCTTGCCATACACCGGATGTGTTGTATAATTTCCGGAAGCTTCAATGGCAGCCCCCTGGGTGATCGCAGGAAATGTCCCCACACAGGTCAGTTCCCGTTCCTCTTCCATCCCTTTCAGTACCATGACCGTATATCCATTATCTTCATTTCGGAAGATCACATGATCTATATATCCTGTAACTGTCTCACTCATTTTTTTCTCCATCTGTAAACCTCTGATAACAGCAAAAGGCACTGCAGCTGCAGCGCCTTATCTGTATGAGTTTCCTGCGGCAGTCTCTTCTCTGACCCTGTGCCGTCCAGACGACTCATAACGGTTTACATCCTTGACATGATTTCCGCATATTTTCCTGTTCCGGCAGCCACTACAAGCATTGCATCCTGCACAGTCAATGTGCTGACTCCTGTTTTCTGCTCGATCAATGCATCCATTCCATGCAGCATGGCACCTCCGCCTGTAAGAACGATTCCTCGGTCCATGATATCTGCCGCCAGCTCCGGCGGTGTTTTCTCAAGAACGCCATGGACTGTCTCTACGATCTGTCCGGTCGTTTCCCGCAAAGCGGTCCGGATCTCCTCAGAAGTCAGTGTTGCCACCTTCGGAAGTCCTGTGATGATATTTCTGCCCTTGACCTCCATCGTGCGAAGATCCGCTTCTTCACTGGCTGTTCCGATCTTGATCTTGATATTCTCCGCTGCATCCTCCCCGATAAAGAGGCTGTGCTTCTCACGTACATAATTCATGATCGCATGATCAAAATTATCTCCTGCAACCTTCACAGATGCGGAAACAACCACACCTCCTACGGATACGACCGCAACATCCGTGGTCCCTGCACCGATGTCCACGATCAGATTGCCAAATGGCTTGGTAATGTCTACACCTGCCCCGATAGCAGCAGCAATGGGCTCATCCACAAGAAAAACTTCCCTGGCTCCTGACTGATAGGCAGCTTCCTCAATTGCTTTACGCTCAATCTCTGTGATCCCGCTCGGAACACTGATGCTGACTCTCGGCTTCCGGAACGCTCTCCGTCCCATAGCCTGTGAAATAAAATATTTCAGCATCTTTTCCATTACATTATAATCTACGATCACACCTCTTCGGATTGGCCAGATCACTTCCATATTGGAAGTCAGATGGCTTGCCATCTGTCTGGCTTCCTCACCGATTGCTCTGATCTTCTCTGTATCTTTATCATAAACAACCACAGAGGGCTCTCTTAAAACGATTCCCTTGCCTGTGGAAAACACCAGACTGTTTCTGGTTCCCAGATCGATTCCAATATCCTTTGCCGGCATAAATCCTCCCGCCTGCGTCATACGCATTCTGTATGCTGACGCATTTATGACTTATTCTGTTCCGGTCTGTGCCGGAACGTTCCCGCACTTCATTATATACAAAACCACAGAAATTGAAAAGAACTTTTACCGGTTATTTCTGTTCCAGATATTTTTTCACATATTTACCGGTGTAGGAAACCGGATTCTCTGCTACTTCCTCCGGAGTTCCTCTGGCAATTACCGTTCCGCCTCTGTCACCGCCTTCCGGTCCGATATCAATAATATGATCTGCCGTCTTGATCACATCCAGATTGTGCTCAATGACCACAACGGTGTTTCCTCCTTCAGACAGACGGCGCAGGATCTCGATCAGCTTGTGGACATCCGCAAAGTGCAGTCCTGTGGTAGGCTCATCCAGGATATAGATCGTCTTTCCGGTACTGCGCTTGCTGAGTTCTGTGGCAAGCTTGATACGCTGTGCTTCTCCTCCGGAAAGAGTGGTGGAGGGCTGACCCAGACGGATATAGGAAAGCCCTACATCATACAAGGTCTCGATCTTTCTCCGGATCGACGGTACATTCTCAAAAAATGTCAGTGCTTCTTCCACAGTCATATTCAATACATCATAAATGCTCTTGCCCTTATACTTCACTTCCAGAGTCTCACGATTGTAGCGTTTGCCCTTGCAGACTTCGCAAGGCACATATACATCCGGAAGAAAATGCATCTCGATCTTGATGATTCCGTCACCGCTGCAGGCCTCGCACCGTCCGCCCTTGACATTAAAACTGAAACGCCCCGGGCCGTAACCGCGCATTTTGGCATCCTGTGTCTGGGAGAATACCGTGCGGATATCATTGAACACACCGGTATAAGTGGCCGGATTGGAGCGCGGCGTACGGCCAATGGGCTGCTGGTCGATACCGATGACCTTATCCACAAATTCCAGCCCTTCTACCCCATCGCATTTGCCTGCACGGGAACGCGCACCGTTCAGCTCGCAGGCAAGCGTCTTATACAGAATTTCGTTGATGAGGCTGGACTTGCCGGAGCCGGAAATGCCGGTAACGCAGATAAACTCTCCCAGCGGGAATTTCACGTCGATATTGCGCAGGTTATTTTCCCGTGCACCCCGTACAGTAAGGTGATTTCCGTTGCCGGTGCGGCGGGTCTGCGGTACGGCAATGCGTTTGCGGCCGGAGAGATAATCGCCGGTGATGCTGCGCTTTGCCTTGCAGATGTCCTTCACGCTGCCAGCGGCTACGATCTCACCGCCATGCACGCCTGCGCCCGGGCCTACATCCACGATATAATCCGCGTTGCGCATGGTATCTTCATCATGCTCCACCACAATGACTGTGTTGCCGAGGTCGCGGAGATTTTTCAGGGTGGCAATGAGCTTATCGTTATCGCGCTGATGCAAGCCGATGGACGGCTCGTCCAGCACATAGAGCACGCCGGAAAGCGCACTGCCGATTTGAGTGGTCAGGCGGATGCGCTGGCTCTCGCCGCCGGAAAGAGTGCCTGCTGAGCGGGCCAGCGTGAGATAATCCAGACCCACGCTCTGCAAAAATTGCAGGCGGTTCCGGATTTCCTTCATGATCTGCCCGCCGATCTGCTTCTGCTTTTCGGTCAGGTTCGGTTCGTTCTCGGCAATGAATTTCAGCTCGTCCCGGATGGACATTTCGCAGAAATCGCTGATGTTCTTATCCCCGATGGTCACAGCCAGCACCACGGGTTTCAGGCGCTTGCCGTGGCAGTCCGGGCACTCCACGCCGGACATGAAGCTGCC
>ERZ772872.2549-NODE-2549-length-14657-cov-2.765786_pt1 | contig 14657 bp, 14 predicted proteins | sample MGYA00512132_ERZ772872 | MGnify/ENA primary metagenome ERZ772872 (study PRJEB29015, sample SAMEA2737724) | human gut metagenome | biome: human gut; feature: human-associated habitat; material: faeces | place: China | collected 2012 ...
GAGGCTTGGCACCACGGATATGGCAAATGCCGGTGGGCTGACGCCATCTGCTGCCTTCGCCGATGCGCCGGCGGCCGTCTTTCCCACCATAGACCGCATGACCCGCCTCGACATGCTCGACTATTTCAACAGCGGTTCGGACAAGCCGTCGAAAAACGCGCTTGCCGGAAATGCCCGCGTACTGTCGCTGACGGATTCACAGATAAAGGTGGAGACCTCGGGGGCGCAGACTGTGGAGATTTCACTGCTGCCGCAGAAGGTGGATACACTGTTAGTAGTGGTCACTACTATAAAGACTCCGGTGGCCGACAGTTCGGTGGATGTGTACACCTCCCGCTGGCAACCGGTCAGAAACGAGATGTTCACGGCTCCCGGGCTGGAGCAGTGGATGCTGCCCGAGGCAAAAGACCAGAAGGAGGATCTGGAGAACCTCTATCCGTTCACTCTGGCCTCGGCCACGTTCGATCCGCAGACCGGTGTGCTCACACTCGCCAACAATCTGGGTGAATATCTCCCTGAAATAGAATCGAAGGGGCGCGAAAAACTGCTCCACAGCTCCCTGAGCTACCGCTGGAACGGCAAGCGCTTCGACATGATTAAAAAATGAGATGCATCCTGCGGATAGCCGCATTTGTCAGGAGTGTGTCTCAAACGTAGGGTCGCGACCTGTCGCGACTGCAATATCTGAAATATCAATCGGCAAAAACATGGCGCTGATCGGCCAATAGGCAGTCGCGACAGGTCGCGACCCTACGATATGGGCGGTGTTATGATAATCAATGAAATAACAGCGGAATATCACAAATTCTGAATGGAAACAAAAGTGCTGTCGCTGCTTGAGCTTGCCCGCACGGTGGCTTCGCTTGTGCAGCGCCCCGAAACACAGAATGTATGGGTCACTGCGGAACTGCTCGATGTGGCGGTGCGCGGCGGCCATTGCTATATGGAGCTGCTGCAGAAGGACGAGCGCGGGGTGCAGGTGGCCAAGGCGCGTGGCGTAATATGGGCCAACACCTTCGTGCGCATCGACCATGAATTCTATGCGGCCACGGGCCAGCGGTTCGCCACCGGCCTGAAAGTGATGCTGAGGGTGTCGGCGTCGATGCATCCCGTCTACGGATTCTCACTGGTGGTGAGTGCCGTAAATCCGGAGTACACCATGGGCGACCTCCTGCGCCGCCGCCGCGAGATTCTCGCGCGGCTCAAGGAGGAGGGGATTCTGGAGCTTAACCGCGAGCTGAAATGGCCTGTGGTGCCGCAGCGCATAGCTGTGATTTCGGCTCCGGGAGCCGCCGGCTACGGCGACTTCATGAATCAGCTTTACCACAACCCCTCGCACCTGCGGTTCCGCACCCGGCTATATCCGGCTGTGATGCAGGGAGCGTCGGCACCGAGGTCCATAATTTCAGCTCTGGAGCAGGTGGCTGCCGACAGCCATATGTGGGATGGCGTGGTGATTATCCGAGGTGGTGGCGCCACCTCCGACCTTCAGGCCTACGAGGATTATGAGCTTGCCGCAAACGTGGCGCAGTTCCCGCTGCCGGTGGCTATCGGCATCGGCCATGAGCGCGACGTGACCGTGCTCGACTGGGTGGCAAATCTGCGTTTCAAGACCCCCACGGCCGTGGCCGAGTGGCTCGTGTCGAACGGCGAGAATGCCCTGACATTCCTTTCGCAGGTAGGCAACCGCATTCTGCAGTTCGCCACACAGCGCATTTCGGGCAACCGCGAGCAGCTTGCGCAGGCTGAAAGTCTGCTGCCGCTCGCCGCCGCAGGTGCGGTGGAGAAAGCGCGCGGCCGCATGCGCAATGCAGCGGCACAGCTGGCCGGACTCAGCGGTCGCCGCATTGCCCCGCAGTTCACGCGTCTCGACATGACGCTGCATGCCATCACGGAGGCTTCGCGCAATCAGCTGCAGAAGCGTGCGGCCCGGCTTGATGCCTTGCAGACGCTGCTTGATGCGCTTTCACCCATGGCTACGCTAAGGCGTGGCTACACCATAACCCGTGTCGGAGGCCATGCCGTCACTTCGGTTGCCGAACTGCCCCCGGGCACCACCATAGAAACCCAGCTTGCCGACGGCACTGCAACCTCCACAGTAAATTAGAAAATAGGAATCAACAATTACCAATCGTGCATCATGCATCGTGAATCGTGCATCAACCATCGTGCATCGTGCATCATGCATCGTGAATCAAAAAAGTTATGACACCGGTAAAAGAACTTACATACACCCAGGCTATTACAGAACTTGAAGGAATTCTGCGCCACATGCAGAGCGACGAGTGCGACATCGACCGCCTCGCGGCGCTCACACGCCGTGCCACAGAACTGATCGACGAATGCCGCTCGCGCCTTGTGGCAACCGACGAGGAGCTCAAAGCCATCCTCGAAAATCTCGACAAATAACCGGCCAACCGGTTTCACCAGTTGTTGCGGCGCCGGGCCTGTTCGTCGCGTGCCTTGTCGCGCTCTCTCATCCGTTCGATATGACGGAGAGCCTGGGCGTGGGTGTCGAACACGTCGTTGTACACGGCCCATTTGCCGTCGGGCAGCTGGCGTGCCGTGTAGTCACGGTTCTGCAGCCGTTTGAACAGCAAGGCCAGACCGATGCCGGCTGCCGGGCATGTCATTACGATTGCTGCCACTATTTTGCCTCCGGTAAAGGCGGCGAACGAGAGTGTCACCATGAACCCGATTACACCCACGATTAGCAGCAATGTGTCCTTCACGGCCGAAGAGCCACCTTTAGCTCCATTCATGAGCAGCGGGATGGCGTAAATTACAACCAATCCAATCCACAGGTTGCCTGCAATCATGTAGCCGATTGCCATAGCGAAATATTGGAACACGGCGGCAAGAAGCACAGGCCATATCCTCACGCCGGTTTTGGAGAATGTCCACACCAGAATCACGTAGCTGAATTCCAGCACAAGATAGAGCGCGACAGGGATGAATCCCAGAATCGCCTTATTCAGGCCCATGTTTTCAGGCAGACACCACCACACAGCATCGTTACCAAGCATCAGAGTCTGGTAAATCTGCAACCCCACGGCCAGGACGAACGGAACGGCCGATTTGGCTACGGTGCTCCGAAGGATAAGTACCACGGCAAAGAGCATCAGAATCAGTTCAAGCACCGGCAGAACCGGGCCGTGAAGGAAACTCCACATGGCCGAGGCGGGGTCGAGCCGGGTGAACGCCAGATTGTCGTGAATGAGGCGTTCCAACGAATCGAGACCTCCATTTGTGGCAAGCGCATCGGCGCTCTCCGGCGTTGAGAAGGCAAATAACGGTATTAGAATCAGAACCAGGCAGGTGAGAAATGTTTTCATAATGATGTGGTGGAAAGAGGGGTGAATTAAATATTTTGAACGGAGGTTATGTCAGGTGGAGAGAACTATGGCGCGGACGTCGGAGAAATCGGCGTGGCGCAACGCTTCGGGTGAAATCAGGAAGTCGAGCACCCCGAAATCCATGAAGTTGAGGTTGAAATCCATCCCTGAGAATGAATCGATTTGCAGGAGTATCTGCCAGTCCTCGTAAGGGTGATCCCACGATTCCCATTCGCGGTGGTTGGGTCGGGCGAAAAGCGCATGGTCGTCGTCGGCAAGCGGGTCGTGCTCGCGTGTGAATGAAATTTCCAGTGCATCGGGCGACATGGGTTGATCTTCGTCATCCACAAGCACTACCTCGCGCAGCCCGGAACAATCGTTCACGTAAATCACTTTCACCGCGTCGGGGGCGCTGATGGCTCCGCCGATGCAGTCGGTGGCGGCGAACTGGCCCAGATAGTGGTCGATTTTCGCGAAAAACAGGAGCAGACCCGTCGGAGGAAGCGGATCGGCCCCGTCGCCGCAAAACGCTTTCAGCTCGGCAAGGTTTATCTGGCAGACGAATACATAGGGATATTCGTCGCCTGCGTCGTCGATGTACTGCGGGTAATCCATCCCCTTAGGCAGTGCCGGACTACCCCAGAAGCGAGAAGCCTCCACGGCAAGTTCGCAGAAAGGTTTTGACAGTCTGAGATATATCGGTTTCATGGTCCTTTAGTCCTCCTCCTGACAGTTTTCGGGTTCCCAAATCATGTCCATTATCTCGCGGGCGTCCTGATTGCCGTTCTCCACGGCCGTCATAACCAGGTCGAAGTAGTAGGTCATGTCAAGCATGAATTTTTCGGGGTCGTTTGAAATGGCGGCGAACCTCAGCCATGCCCACCCCTCCTCGTTGTCGGGTGCGAGTGCGCCTTTGTTGATGCCTTCCCACAGGACGCCCTCAAACATGCTCTCGCGCACAATTTCGAACGAGTACCAGTTGTTGCAGGCCATCAGGAGTGCCTTCAGGGGATACAGGCCGGTGACGCCGTTCTCAATGAGGCGGTCGATGTTGTCCATCACCGCCTGCTCGCTGTCGGTAGTTTCGTTGCATACCGACCCTTCGAACGTTTCATGTACTTTGCCTATCTCCATTATTTCCTTCAGAATCAGGCGGTAAAGGCACCGCATGCCGTTGTCTGCTGCCATATTGGTTATGTTTTAATACTTTGAATATCAGATTAGTCGAACATCACGCCGGGATTCATCAGCGCCGGTGATTTCCATCGTATGCCGCGACGTGCGAGGGCGGCGCTCTTTGCGCTCCAATATCCGAAACAGTATCCCATGCCTCGGGGCACATCTTTTAACTCTTCGGCAATTTCGCTTTCAACATCGGCTATAACTGCCTCATACCCGGCCGTGCGCTCCACCGGGTCGAACTTCAGATGCCGGTTGTAGCGTTTGCAGAATTCCGCCATAGGTAGCTTCGGGTCGATATAGTCGCGGAGCATTTTCAGTTCGCCGAGGTTGTCGCTGTTGTCGGGGTCAAGCCTGGCAATCTCCTCGCGCACGGAGATGCAGAAACGCGCCGACTGGGTTTCGTCCATATCTGGCAGAGCAGGTTGGCCTTTTCGCCGGGCGATTCGTATTCTCCCGGGAGTGTGTCGGGCATAGACAGCATCAGTGCGAAAGCCTCAGCACCGAGACGGATGTTTTTCCAAAGGTCGCCGAAGGTGTCGTGATTCTGCACCATTGCAGTGAATATCGCTGCAATCCGGTATATTTTCTCGTTCATGGTCAGGTGAATTTAAGAGTTATTACAGTGACATTGTCGGGGGCGCCGGCGGCCAGGGCTGCATCGACGAGCGCCAGAGCCGACTGGACATGGGTCTGCATCTCAGCCTCCGTCACATAGTCCGACAGGCCGTCCGAGCAGATGATGTACTGGTCTCCCTCCACAATCTTTGCCGGGGTTATGTCGATGAACGCTTCCGGGATGCCGAGGCAGTTGTACATGAGGTTGGCCGGAGCGGAGGGGTCGTTGAGTCGGTTGCGTTCGGAGTGGTCGCGCGTGAGCTGGCGGAAGTTGTCGTAGCGCAGGCGGTAGGTGCGTGAGTCGCCGCAGTTGAGTATGTATGCCTGGTCGAAATAGAGCAGCAGGCCGGTGAGTGTTGTGGCCATGCCGTTTCCGTGGCTTTCGGCCATGATGGCGTCGTTGGCGGTCTGAGCCCACCGCTTCAGGCGTAGAATCAGGTCGTTCGGTTCAAGCCCCACAGGCAGGTCGTCGACGAAAGTGTCGAACAGACTGCAGGCAAGTTCCGAGGCTTTTTCGCCCCCTTCGCGTCCGCCGAGGCCGTCGCATACAACGGCGCCGAACTTCATCCCCTCCTGAGGAATGTCGAATTCGAAGGCGTCGCTGTCGTTGCGCACGGTCTGCCCTCCGGCGTATGCCATGTCCTCGTTCTGTGTGCGGACGAGGCCGGCGTGGCTTACTATTTCAAATCTCAGTCTCATTCCGCAATAAAGTCATAATAGTTGGCCAGCCGCACGGTGTCGCCTGTGCGGAAGGGGAGAGGATTATAGCACCACTGGCCGTTGACGGCCGAACCGTTTCGCGAACCGAGATCGGAGAGAATCCAGTGGTCGGCCTCCTGCCACACCTGGGCATGACGGGCGGAGATGTACTCCAATCGGCCGAGGTCACGCTGATAGGGGCCTTCGAGGCGTCCGAGCACAGCTCCGTTCTGCAGGTTAAGCGTAATCCTTTCGGCACGGCACACCAACCGCGTGGGGCATTGTGCGCGCGGTGGTTCCTGAACTGTTTGCCCGGCATCCTGAGGCGAGTTGCCCGATGTCAGGGCCTCGGCGGCCACGAGCTTCTTGCCGCAAAGGCCGCAGCGCTTATCTTCCCCTTTACCGGGAACACGGCAGTGGGGACAGAGGTATATTTTGGTGCCGCACTGGTCGCAGAACAGGCTGTCGTCGTCAATGTCGGCCTTGCATTCAAAGCATTTCATGTCAGGTCATGTCTTCAAAGGTGAATATATAGAGGTCGTCGCGGGTGTAATTGCCCTGCCGGCGCAGGCGTGCGCCCTGATTGATGCGCACCTGGTCGAAATACTTCACGGCCTCGGCGGCATTGCCGAAACTGGCGGTCTTGTGGCGAACGAGCTTGTCGAAATAGCGGTGCATCTCCTCGCGGGCGTCGTCGTCCATCCTCATGCCGCGTTTCCTGCAGAGGTTCTCGAAAATCACGGCCAGTTCGTCGGCGGTGTAATCCTCGAAGTAAATCTTTTTCCTGAAGCGGCGGTCAAGTCCGGTGTTGGTGTCTGACCACGCTTTCATCTCGCGGGGATAGCCGGCGGCGATGGCCACCATTTTCCCCTCGTAATCGTTGAGAAGGGTGAGGAGTTCGGGTGCGGCGTCCTTTTCGCCGTAGTGGCCGTCGTGCAGGCCGTAGGCCTCGTCGATGAAGAACACGCCGCCGAGACCGCGTTTCACCATTTTACGGGTCTGCGCGGCCGTCTGGCCCACGAATCCGCTGATGAGGTCGGCGGGTTTCACTTCGAGCAGCTTGTTGGTGGGGAGCAGTCCCAGAGAATGGAAAATGTTGCCCATGATGCGTGCCACGGTGGTTTTGCCCGTGCCCGGATTGCCCAGGAACTGGTAGTGGCACATGGGCACGTTCGGCTGCCGCTCTTCCAGGCGGGCGCGTTCCTGCTCGGCAAATATGGAGTCGGCGAGGTTGCGTATCTCCTCTTTCACGCTTTTCAGTCCCACAAGCCGGTCAAGTTCGCGGAAGCATTCCTCCAGATCCACCTTTTTCGCTTCCTCGTAGGGGATGTCCTCGGCCTTTATGCGCATCATCTCGTCGGTGGGGATGTTGTAGATGTCGAATTCGCGCTGCAGGCGGTCGCCCTGACGTTTCATGGTTGTCTTGAACATTCCGATCACACTCCTCGCGTTCCCGAAGCTCTCGTCTTTCGCGGCAACCATCTCGCATATGGCCTTGCGCAGACGGTCCTCAGCCTCGGCGTCCAGATTCATGTTTTGCCTGCGTGCCTGAAGCATATAGATCTCCTCAAGCTCGGTGGCTGAATAGTCCTCGATGTGGATGCGGTCGGAGAAGCGGCTTGCAAGCCCCGGATTTGCATTGGCTATGAATTCGTCGATTAGGTTCTTGTAGCCGGCTATTACGGTTATGAACTTGCCGGCGTCGCCCACCATGCGTGTCATAAGGCTCTCGATGGCCGCCGTGCCGTCCTGACTCTTGTCGCTGGGATTGTCCATGGGGATGAGGCTGTAAGCCTCGTCGATGAACAGGATGCCGCCCAATGCCTCGTCGACGGCCTTGTCCATATTGCCGGCGGCTGAATTGGCCATGCTGTCGAGCAGGTGTTTCTTTTCCCGCACCACCACCTTGTCGGTGGGGAGGATGCCGGCTGCCTTGAACACGCGCCCCAGGCGTTTGGCCACTTCGGTTTTGCCGGTGCCGGGATTTCCGGTGATGGCTATGTGTATGCCGTCGTTCTCCGGACTGATCAGCCCGATCTCCAGAGAAGAGGGATCCGGTACAAGAGGAGCATTCAACCCGTTGCCGCTGGATTATGGCCTTGCCGACGATGGAGCGTATGGTGGCTTTAAGATTGCCAAGCCCCACCATGTCGTCGAGCGAGGCGAGCACCTCCTCCACGGTGGTCTGTTTCTTTCCTTCGTCGCCCGTAATATCGTCCGGGATGATGAACGGGGGTGAGGATGGATGGTCGGCCAGACGGGCCTTGACCCTGGCGATGGCGGCCGAATAAGCGTTACGCACTTCGCGGGCATTGCCGAATCCCTTCTGACGCATGTTGTACATGTTCTGGAAGTAGGCCTTGAGTTTTTCATCGGCTTCGGGCGAGAGCATGAAGCCTTCGCCGCCGTTGGCCACCATGCGGCGGAAGATTTCGGCAAGTTCGGCCGGGGTGTAGTCGCGGAAATTGATGGTCTGGTTGAAGCGGGACTTGAATCCGTCGTTCAGCTTCATCAGTGCTTCCATGTCGCGCTCATATCCGGCTAAGATCACCACGATTTTGCCACGGTAATTCTCGGTGTAGCGTATCAGCGAATCCACGGCATCCTTGCCGTGCTCGTTGTTGGTGAACTGATAGGCTTCGTCGATGAAGAGCACGCCGCCCATGGCCTGATTGAAGAATTTCTCAACCAGTTTGGGAGAGTCGGCCACATACTGCGATATCATCTGGTCGGCACCAACCTCCTTCAGATGCCCCACGGGGAGAACGCCCAGAGCGTTCAGAGCCTCGGCAAAGAGCCGTGCCATGGTGGTTTTGCCCGTGCCGGGATTGCCTATGAAACGGAAGTGGTCGTTGAGTTTAGGTTCGCGGCCGTTGGCCACGTCGGTCTGTATCACCTTGGCTATGCCGCGTATGCGCTCCTTGATTTCGCGCACGCCTACATATTTGTCGAACTCGGCCATGACCTCGTCGAGGGTCTTGCGGCGGAACTCCTTGCCATGTACGCAGTCGGGGCCTATCACCGGCGAATCCCCGGGGAGGTCGAGGGCGGCGTTGCTGATGGCCTGTGCGCGCAGCCGCGCTATGTGGCCGTTAACGCCGGGAGCCTCGTCGGGGTGACGGAGGTCGTTGATGAAGATGCGCTCCAGTTTGGCCCGCGCTTCGTCCGAGAGGGTGCGGCGTTCCTTGGCGAGGATGTCGTCAACTATCTTCAGCAGACCGGCAACGGTGATGTCGGCTGTGGCAATGTGGTAGCTGACTGCGTTCTTGGAAACGGGATTGTTGTCGAAAAACGCTTTCAGCGCGTCGTCGCCGGTTATGGCCACTACGGGCATCCCTTCCGCACCGCTCCATTCGCCGATGTAGTTGATGATGCTGTCGAGCTCTACAATGTCGGTGGCTTTCGTGGCGGGGCACAGGCGTTGTGCCTCGTCTATGACAATCATGCCCGGACCGGGCTTTATTTCGCCTTTCTGCAGGCTCTCTATCCAGCCGCGGTATTCCACCGGTTTGATTACGTCGGGTTCTGGGTCGCGGAGAATGCCGGCGCTCACCAGGGCGCGGGCAATGGCGCGTGCCACAGTCTTTTTCCCCGTGCCGGAATTGCCGGTGATTACGAAACTGAGGGGGAGGCGGCTCCCTTTCACGCCGTTCTTGCGGCACCATTCAGCTTTTTTCCGCGCTTTGGCAACTATGTCGGTTAGTCTGTCCACAAGCTCCGTTTTGTCGTATAGCCCTGCGAACATGCCGCTTTTCGCCGCTGCCTGAGGGGCTGAGGCGTTTTGTGCCGGCATGGCTGTTCCGCACCATTTGCAGAACCGTGCCTCCGGTCTGTTCGTTTTTCCACATTTATCGCAGTTCATGGGTCATTTCTTGTTTTTTTTTGTAGAGTACGCGGCGCGTGTTGCCTTTGGAATTCACGTATGTGCCTTCAAGAGTCGTGCTCTCGTCTGAATAGACATTCTCTTTCAGGGTCAGTGTTATCTTGTCGTTGGTGTCAAGATAGAGTTTCAAAGGAGCCTCGCCTTTCTCTTTTGCCACCATGGTCTGGTTAGTTTGGCCGGCCCGATAGTCAATGGTCATGTCGACCTGCATGAATCCGTCGGCGTTTTCGTAAAGTTTGATTATGCTCGGAGTGCCCTGCACATTGCCGGTGTATGTTCCTGTTATTTCCTGCTCTTCAGGTTTTAGTGGCAAGTCAAGCCTGTCGGAGCCTACATGGCATATGGCAACACCTCCCATAGTGATAATAAGCATTACAATCGTACTTCTGATAAGGCTTGGAAGCATCTTTTTTGCCTTCTCGGTGTTCTGGTCTATCTCATCTTCAAGGCTGCCCGACTTGACATGCGGCAGGAGCTTGTCAAGGGTATCGAATGCCGCACCGGCACGGAAGCGCAGGATGGTTTCTTCCCATGAAAGTGAGCTGCCTGAGTCAAGTGTGTGCCTGAGGTTGAAAAAGATTTTGCTCCCGAAATAGATTACTCCGCCGAGCAGAATGGCAATGATTACCCATGGCATTGCCGGGGATAAAAATCTGAAAATAAGGGCGATTATCCAGTATGCCGCGAAACCGCCGATGGCCATACCGAAAATGCCGCCTTCCACACAGATGAGAGCGCAGATTATGCCTATTATGATAGCGAGACCGTGTCCGAGGCCTTTGGATAGTGCTATTATTGTGTCGCTGCCGCTGGTAGCCGCAAGATAGCCCATCAGTGAGCATACGCACAGCATTGGAATGAAACAGAACACTGCGGCAAACGCCCTGAGCAGCCGCACCGTACGCCATGCCTTCCGGTTGCGCCCAATGGCCTCCTCCACATCTGTGTCGGGGGCATCGGCGATATAATCGCACTGCGGGAGGTGTTTGCGGATGAACTGATAGTATTCGAGGGTGCGCTTTGTGTATGATTTGGCGGAATAGTCGGCATGCGGGTTCTCCTGAAATTTCAGGGTGAGCCAATTGGCCAGAAAGGTCTGTTCGCGGTCGCTGAAACCGGACAGGTCGGCGTTGGCCACGTCATCGGGTGTGGTGAACGTGATTCCTTCGATGGTGACGGGTATGCTTCCGCCGTTCCATCCCGCAAGAATTTTCAGCTCGGCAATGGCCGGGTTGTAGGGGCCGGTGCGTTTCTGCGCGTCGGTGCTTTTGGTGTCCATGCAGTAGGTCACCCAGTCGCATTGTGTGTCGAAGCCTCCGCGCACATAAAGATAGGCATGAAGCTTTGAGCCGTCGAACACCTTCCAGTCAATTATGTCCCAGAACTCTTTCCCTTCGGCCTCCTTGCAGATCTCGGCGGCGAGAACCCGTGCAATCTGTTCGGGATTCGACATGTCGGAGGTGGCGAGGGGTTCGCCGTCAAAACCGATGTCGGGCAGCAGGCAGAAGTGCATCAGGGTATTGGTGAAAACATCCTCGATGTTTTTCGCCTCGTCCATGAGTTTTAGGCCGTGACCCACGAGCGCCGCGTCGCAGTGCCGCGCCCATGCAATGAAATCCGGGTCGTTCTGATAGCCGTTGTCCCAGATGTCGGAGGAATAGAACGCCTCCCGGTATTCGTCGAGAGTGGTGACAGGCACGAAACTTTTCTTACCGTCCTTCACCACCGGCACGGGATATGGTAGCGAGGGGTCGAGCAGAAAAGCAAGTTCACGTATGTAAGTGGCCTTTAATGGATGCGATTTGCGCTGATACTTTTTTACGTCGGCACCCAGACCCACGGCGTTGCAGAATACCCACAGCGCATGGTCCGTCGTGCCGAGGGCATTGCCGTAGCTGTTGCAATGGGTGTAAAGTTCGGCGGCAAGTTCCTTTTGCGAGCGGATAGGGTTCCCTTTGATGCCGGTGAACGGCATCGAGGGGTCCAGCTCCATACATGCTGCGTAAAGCCCGGTGTCGCGGTCAGCGGGATGGCGCATTTCTGTTATGTCGCGCATCTGCATGGCCACTTCCGGACGGTCCACATCCTCCAGCCACTCGGCGATGCGGTCGGCGTAGAGATATTTCTTGGCCAGTTCGCGGTTCTGCCACATGATGCGGGCGAGTTCCGCGTTGTTGCGGGCAATGAGATTCTTTTCGCCGCTGAACACTATCCGGTAGTCCTTCAGCGCATTGTCTGCTTCGGCATCCTTGAAGATAACCTCTCCCTTCGCCCAGCGTTTCACGTCGTCGAAGCCGGCACGCTTGTCGGGGTTGTTGCGTGTGAGTGCTTTGATAAGCGAAAGCATATGCTCGCTCATCTCCTTGTGCGAGGGGTAGGGGAGTTCTTCGTCGAGCTTCTGACGCACGAGCTTGTCCTCGTCGGCAATCAGCAGTCCCTCGCCTTTCCATAGGGCCAGAAGCGACATCCCCATTGAGAAGAAATCGGCCTTAGGGTCAACGTAGGTGGGCTGGCCCGGAATGTTGATGTAAAGCTCAGGGGCGGTGTATAGCTTTGTGCGGCCGTCGTCGGCCACGGCGCGTCCGTTTCTGTCGAGCATTCGGGCAAATCCCCAGTCGGTGAGAACGAAACGCTTTTGAGAACTGTCGGTGAACAGAAAGTTGGCCGGCTTGACGTCACGGTGCACCACGCCGTTGCGGTGCAGAAAATCCACTGCCGCCGCCATCCGCAGGGCGATGTCCTTCAGCTCGTCCTCTTTGCCGTGCAGTTGCAGATGGGCGAGTGAGCCGCCGGTGCATAGCTGCATCACCTCGTAGTCGAAATCGGCGTTCTGCACATCGTCATGCCAGATGCCGTGGGCGTAGACGTCTACCAGCAATCCGCTGCCGCGCAACTGCATTAATTTGTCAAGAATGGTGTGGTCGGGATGGATGCCGTGGCGGTAGAGCTTCAGGGCGTAATGCTTTCCGTTGGCCTCTATCTCGAAAATCTTGGCCTGACCCGATTCGCTCGAAATGAGGCGCACGGTGCGGTAGGACACGCTGCCGAGGATGTAAAAACTGTATTCGGGCGTTTCGACAGAGCTTCGTGCCGCTTGCTTTCCGGAGGGCGCTCCGGTATCGCTCCGCTGAGGAGGGGCGTCGCCCCATGCCGCACGGCCTCCTGGAGCGGAGGTGTCGCTCTTTTGAGGCGCATCGCCCCAGCGCGGCCGCTGTGCGGTCGACGTGTCGCTTTTCTGCGGGGTGCCTCCCCAATTTTGATTAACGCCCATATTATACCGAAGTCAGTGAGGTTGTAAGCCAATCAGGCCGATGTCAGTCAATGAGATAAGTGTCGGTCAGCGCTTCCACTTCCTTGAAAATCCATTTCCCGCCGAGTTGCGGCTCCATGCATTCGGAAGGCTGCCGGTGGGTGCATCCGCAGTAGTTGCACACCCATCCCTGCACTTCCATGCGGAGCTGCACGGAAGTGATTTTGCGTGCGCTGAAAAAGTTACGTTTCTCCTCGGGTGTGGCTGCGCTCGGAGGCATCATGGCATCCATCTGCTGCTGCAGTTCCGCGGCTTTGGCCTTGTAGGCCGCCACGGCGTCCTGCAGTTTGGAAAGTGAGAATTGTTCACGAAGGGTTGCGGCTGCGGGTTCTGCCGCAGACGCAGGAGCGGGATTCACAGGGGGTGCCGGAATGGGGTTTACTGTGGGTGCCGGAGCATCGGTGAACAGTTCGGCATAAGCGGCAAGCACCTCGCGGTTGGAGTCGGAAAGCGTGCACGATTCGTAGGGGCCTGTGGCTGTGGCGCCTGGCTCCCCGGTGGCTTTCATGGCTTTGCGGCCCTCTTCGATAACAGCCTCCAGTTCGGCCATCTCGCGGGCCAACTGCTCGGCTCGTTGGAAATGCGGGTCGGCCTTGGCTTCGGTCAAAGCTTCCTGAGCCTGCTCGTTGAGCGGATAGTTGCAGTTGCTGCAGAAGCTGCGGTGGCTCACGGTGCCGCATCGCGGACAGGTGATCCCCTCCACGGCGTTGCCGCACTCCGTGCAGAAGGCCACGCCGGGGTCGAGCGGCTCGCCGCAGAAGGTGCAGCGGCCGCCGTATAGCTTCCTGATGTCGGCCTGCCGGTAGGGGCTGAAGGTGGTGGACCGGTGCTTTTCCCGGTCGAGATGAAGTGTCTGTTCTTTATGCTGATGCATTCTTATTATTTGCTAATGATACCTTCCGGTTTGATTGGGTGACTTATTCGAGCCGGATGTCGATGCTGCAATAGGCGTAGGAAAGTCCTATTTCCGGTATGGTGTAAACCCCGTAGGGCGCAACATTATAGTGCTTTGGTTTATATTCTGTGTCGAGGGTGAGTTCGGTGCCGTTGCGGATCACGGCGATGCGTTTCACGTAGGGCTGGTAGTGTGACGGAAGCCAGCCGTTGATCACCACCGGCTCGCCCTCCGGAAAATTCTCCACGGGGATTCTTATTACTTTACCGCTCACGCTTCCCAAAGCGTTGGTTTCTATTGAGATGATTACTTCCATGGTGCCTTGTCAGTCGCTTATTTTGAACAGTTACTTAATCCGGCAGGCCAAGCTCTACCTGCAGGTTTGTTTTCTTTATTTTCATTTAAATTATTATTGTCAGGTTCCTGGCTGATTTATAAAACCTATCTAATAATTTTTCCAGTGCCACCCTTTATGAAAGGCGCTTCATTGATCTTTCTACTACGTTCAAAGAAATCAGCCTTCTTCTTTCGTTCTGCGGCTTCCTGCTCATCTTTAGCCTTCTGTTCTTCGTAAGATAGTTCTCTTTTGGCGGGGGCACTTCCGGGCATGAATACAAGCAGCAGCAGAGCCCAGGGCACCACGGTTATGACCATCTGCACGAAGAGGTTCCAGAGTGCCATTATTAAGCCGAATGCGGCAATCAGGAATCCTACAAGATACACTAAGCCGAACACCGT
>ERZ772872.2558-NODE-2558-length-14632-cov-2.873637_pt1 | contig 14632 bp, 10 predicted proteins | sample MGYA00512132_ERZ772872 | MGnify/ENA primary metagenome ERZ772872 (study PRJEB29015, sample SAMEA2737724) | human gut metagenome | biome: human gut; feature: human-associated habitat; material: faeces | place: China | collected 2012 ...
GCTTACGGCCCACGGTAATATCCCCGACGGAGTACAAGCTATCAAGAACGGTGCGTTTGACTATATCACCAAAGGTGACGACAACAATAAAATCCTTCCCTTGATTGCAAAGGCGATGGAAAAGGCTACCGTTGCCTACAGCCAGCAGAAGGCTGTAGGCAAACAGTATTCGTTTGCCACTGTCATCGGCCGTTCGCCTGCTATAGAGGAGGCTGTTTCTTTGGCACGCAAGGTTGCCGCCACGGATGTTCCCGTCTTGCTCACCGGAGAGACCGGGACTGGCAAAGAAGTGTTTGCACAGTCCATCCACCAGCACAGTTCCCGCAGTGATAAAGCCTTTGTCGCTATCAACTGCTCCTCTTTCAGTCGCGATCTGTTGGAAAGCGAGATGTTCGGGCATAAGGCGGGAGCTTTCACCGGTGCACTCAAAGAGACGAAAGGACTGTTTGAGGAAGCAGACAACGGCACGATCTTTCTCGACGAGATCGGTGAGATGGCGTTCGATCTTCAGGCCAAGTTACTCCGTATTCTCGAAACCGGTGAATTCCTCAAGATTGGAGACACGAAACCTGTCAAGGTGAATGTGCGTGTGATAGCCGCCACCAACCGTGACTTAGCAAAAGAAATTGCCGACGGCCATTTTCGTGAGGACTTGTTTTACAGGCTTTCTGTTTTCCATATTCACCTGCCGCCGCTCCGCGAACGGGTGGACGATATTCCTCTGCATGTCGAGGCGTTTGTTTCCGCACTGTCTTCTAAGATAGGAAAGACCATCCGCACGATCTCGCCGGACTATGTCCGTATCTTGAAACGGTATCCTTGGAAAGGGAATGTCCGTGAACTGCGCAATGTCGTGGAGCGCAGCCTCATTATCTCCGATGGAGACACCTTGACTGCAGACACCTTGCCGCTCACAATACAGAACCCTCAAGATAATACCGACAGCAGCTATTCCGGCTTCGACCTTGACGGCGTAGAGAAGATGCATATTCAAAAGGTATTGAAGTATACCAACGGCAACAAGACGGAAACCTCCCGCCTGTTAGGTATCGGCTTGACGACCCTCTACAGGAAGATCGAAGAATATGGCCTTTGATTGTGAAATAGAATTGGCGGTAGGGCGAAAAGGCGCTGGTGTGTTGAGAGTGTCGAATGCATTTTGGAATCCCCGGTTGGAAGATGCACATTCAAAGTCTGCATCGGTATGACTGCCGGTGTAGACGAGTCGTACCAGGTGCTGTCGGTTTTCTGATACAGGACGTTGCTGGACAGTTTGTTGCAGTTGAATATTGACCAGATAATAATAGCATAAGCGTATGGATAAGTTCTTAAGACTGAAAATAAAAACGAAACTGACCTTCGGGATCGGCCTTTTGTTTACGATGATCGTTCTGCTGGGCGGGCTGGCTGTGCAGAATATTACGGATATGTCTTCCGACACGCAGAATATCTTGGCGGATAATTATAATTCGCTTCTTTATTCTCGCCGGATGTTGGATGCCCTCGAACGGATCAAGAACGATCCGCAGGCACGTGCGGAGTTTGAAAAGAACCTGGATTTGCAGCAAAAGAATATCACGGAGATCGACGAGAATGTGGCGACGGCGCATCTGGTCGCACAATATGAGGCGATGCACCGGGACCTGAACGATACGACTATACAGCGTGTCAGGATGGCACTTAACGATATCATGAGTCTGAATATGGCGACGATCTACCGGAAAAGCAAGGTAGCCGAGCGTACGGCGGACCAAGCATTGTTATGGATTTGCATTATCGCGGTGGCTTGTGTCCTGATTGCTTTTGCTTTCCTGATCCGCTTGCCCCGTTCCATTACGTCGCCGATCCGTAAACTGACCGACGGGATCTTGGAGATTGCTAACCACAATTACGAAAAGAGACTCGACTTGGGCGATAACCAGGAGTTTGCCGAAGTTGCCTCCTCGTTCAACCGGATGGCGGAACGCTTGACGGAATACAGGAAGAGCACGTTGGCTGACATTATCCAGGCCAAAAAATATATTGAAGCGATTGTCAACAGCATCACTGAACCGATAATCGGGCTCGATCGGGACCGTTCCATTCTTTTTGCTAATGATGAGGCGCTCACCATCCTGAATCTGAAACGTGAGAATGTGATGGGAAAGTCTGCTACCGAACTGGCGTTGAAAAACGACTTGCTGCGCCGGCTGGTACGCGAACTGATACAGCACGACAAGAAAAAGGAGCCCTTAAAGATCTATGCAGATGATAAGGAAAGCTATTTTCAGGCCAAATATATCCCGATCCATGTGATGGATGGCGATGGACGTGAGACAGAGTATGTGGGCGATGTGATCCTCCTGAAAAATATTACCGAGTTCAAAGAGTTAGACTCTGCCAAGACGACTTTTATCTCTACTATCTCCCATGAATTGAAAACCCCGATCTCTGCTATTCTTATGAGTCTCAAATTGCTGGAGGATAAACGTATAGGAGATATGAACGATGAGCAGATCGCGCTTGCCGGAAGTATTCGAGAAAGCAGCGACCGCCTGCTCGAAATTACCGGTGAATTGTTGAAAATGACACAAGTGGAGGCAGGCAAGTTGCAACTGAATCCGAAGATCACGAAGCCGATTGAACTGATCGATTATGCGATCAAGGCGAACCGTGTGCAGGCGGAGCGCTTCAATTGCCATATCGAAGTGGAGTATCCTGAAAAAATATCCAAGCTCTTTGTAGACAGTGAGAAGATCGCCTGGGTACTCACGAACCTCCTTTCCAACGCCATCCACTACACGCCGGAGAATGGCCGTATCGTTATCGGTGCGCATCAGGTGGACAAGAAAGTGGAAATATTCGTGCAGGACTTTGGGAAAGGAATTGACCCGCGTTACCATCAGAGTATCTTTGACCGTTATTTCCGCGTTCCCGGCACGAAAGTACAGGGAAGCGGCCTCGGTCTTGCCATCAGTAAAGACTTTGTCGAAGCCCATGGCGGCACGATTCGTGTGGACAGCGAAGTCGGCAAGGGAAGTACTTTTGTCATAACCTTTGATGTTTGATATCGCTTGGAAGTGACAAAAGATCTCTACATTAAAACAACTGGATCATCAACAGTCCCAACGCCACCGACACTCCGGTAGCGACCAGTCCCGGCATCATGAACGAATGGTTTAGGACATATTTGCCGATATGCGTCGTTCCGGTACGGTCGAAGTTGATGGCGGCGACCACGGTCGGATAGTTGGGAATGAAGAAGTAGCCATTGACTGCCGGGAAAAGGGCGATTAGCATATAAGGAGAGATTCCGAGGGCGATTCCTAACGGCAACATGGCACGGATGGTTGCTGCCTGGCTGAACAAAAGTATGGACATCACGAACAGGGCCAGACCGAAAAGCCATGGCATTTCTGTTACGATATGTTCGATCGAGCCTTTCAGTTCCGCCATGTTCCCACCGATAAAGGTATCACCCATCCAGGCGATACCGAAAATCGCGACGACCGCTTGCATACCGGCGGAGAAGACGGAACCTTGTACGGCTTTTATCCCGTCTGTCCGGGTGACGAGCAGGATAAGGGCGGCGGCCGAGAGCATCAGAATCTCGATGATATGCGCCATCTGCATTTGTCGGAGACTGCCATCGGGCAGGCTTAACCAAGGGCGCAGTTCTGTCATCGAGCCGAACAGGACGATACCGATTGTCGCTGCTATGAATATAATCACCGACAGGAGGGCTGCATGATGGTTTTCGACTCCTTTCGCCCTATATTTGTCACTTGTGAACTCCTCGTTTGCGACACGGCGCAGGTATTCGGGGTCTTCCGCCAGTTCCTTTCCGACATGTAGCGAGCAGAATGCTCCTGCCAGGACACCGATCAACGTGCAGGGAACGGAGATCATCAGAATGTCCATCAATGATATATTATGTCCCGACAACATACTGAGCAATGCTACGGTTGCCGCCGAGATCGGGCTGGCCGTAATTGCCTGCTGAGACGCGATCACAGCAATCCCCAACGGCCGTTCGGGACGTATCTTCGTTTCCGTTGCCACTTCCGCTATCACGGGAAGGACCGAATAAGCCACATGTCCCGTTCCCGCAATAAATGTGAAGATATAAGTAACCAACGGGCTTAGGAGCGTAATCTTGGAGGGATTCTTGCGCAGCAATTTTTCCGCCCATTTCACCATCAGGTCCAGTCCGCCGGCTGCCTGCATGCAACTGGCAGCGGCGATGACGGCAACGATCATCAGCATTACATCGATGGGAGGGGAAGTCGGTTCCAAGCCGAATACGAAAGTGAGGATGGCCAGTCCTAAGCCACCTAATACTCCTAAACCGATACCGCCGAGACGGGCTCCGATGATAATTGCAATTAAAACGAATAGTAATTGTAACAACATGTCTTGTAAAATGCAGATTTAGTTTGTAAAGGTTGCAAATTTAATTATTTTTGTTGCGCTAAGTACTACAAAAAACAATTAATACGAATGAAAAGAATCTATTTTGCAGCTTTGGTAGGCTTGTTTGGGTGCGTGTCGGCATTGTCGGCACAAGGACGGAGTGAGCTTCTGTTGGAAAAAAACTGGAAGTTCACCCGCGAAGACAACAATGAGTTTATAAAGCCAGCTTTCGATGACAGTAAGTGGCAGTCCGTGACTGTCCCCCATGATTGGGCGATCTACGGCCCTTTCAGTTCCCTGAACGACAAACAGGAGGTCGCTATCTCGCAGGACGGCCAGAAGGAAGCGATGGAGCATGCAGGACGTACCGGCGGGTTGCCGTTTGTCGGTGTGGGTTGGTATCGCACCGAGTTCGACGTTCCGCAGTTTCAGGCAGGCAAGCGGGCAACGATCCTGTTTGACGGGGCGATGAGCCATGCCAATGTCTATATCAATGGGCAAAAGGTCGGTTATTGGCCGTATGGTTACAACTCCTTCCACTTCGATATCACGAAATATCTGAAGCCGGGCGAGAAGAACACGTTGGCTGTACGTTTGGAAAACCTGCCGGAATCTTCCCGCTGGTATCCAGGTGCCGGACTTTACCGGAATGTTCACCTGATCATTACCGAAGACGCCTATATTCCGGTTTGGGGTACCTATATCACGACTCCTTCGGTAAATGAGAAGTTTGCTAAAGTGAACGTGCGCACCAAAGTGGTGCTTCCCGAAGGCGCCGATCCCGCCAAATATAGCGTGGAAACCAGCGTGTGGAATCCGAACAAGCAGAAGCTGACGGCTGTCCGCACTTCTCTTGCGCAGATGAAATATAACAACAATCAGGCAGAGCAGGAGTTTGTCATCCAAGCCCCGTCTTTATGGTCTCCTGAAATGCCTGCATTGTATTCTGCGGAAACCCGTCTGTATGAAGGCGACAAGCTGAAGGATATTTATACAACTCCTTTCGGTATCCGCTCGATTGAGATAATCCCGGACAAGGGTTTCTTCCTAAATGGTAAGCGTACTGTCTTTAAGGGCGTTTGCAATCACCACGATCTCGGTCCGTTGGGGGCGGCCGTCAACGATGCTGCTATCCGTCGCCAGATACGGATCCTGAAAGACATGGGGTGTAATGCGATCCGTACTTCCCACAATATGCCTGCTCCTGAATTGATAAGGGCTTGTGACGAAATGGGTATGATGATCATGGCGGAGAGTTTTGACGAATGGAATGTGGCTAAATGCAAGAACGGTTATAATCTGCTCTTCGATGAATGGGCGGAGAAAGACCTTGTGAACCTGCTTCATAATTTCCGCAACAACCCGAGCGTTGTCATGTGGTGTATCGGTAACGAAGTGCCCAACCAGTGGAACGAAGGGGATTGCAAGATTGCCAAATGGTTGCAGGATATCTGCCATCGTGAAGATCCGACACGTCCGGTAACTCAGGGAATGGATGCTCCTGATGCCGTGGTCAACAATAATTTTGCAGCCGTGATGGATGTGGCCGGTTTCAACTATCGTCCTTTCACGTACAAGATAAACTATAAGAAGTTGCCGCAGCGGATCGTTTTAGGCAGCGAAACAGCCTCGACAGTAAGTTCCCGCGGCGTTTATAAATTCCCGGTCGAACGCAAGGCGATGGCGAAATACGATGACCACCAAGCTTCCTCTTACGACGTGGAACATTGTGGCTGGTCCAATCTTCCGGAAGACGACTTTATCCAGCATGAAGATTTACCGTATTGTATCGGTGAGTTTGTGTGGACTGGCTTCGACTATTTGGGTGAACCGACTCCTTATTATACGGATTGGCCAAGTCATAGTTCCCTGTTCGGCATCATTGACCTTGCGGGTATTCCGAAGGATCGTTTCTATCTGTATCGTAGCCATTGGAACAAAACGGCACGTACGTTGCATATCCTGCCTCATTGGACCTGGCCGGGACGTGAAGGGGAGGTGACGCCTGTATTTGTGTACACGAATTACCCTTCTGCCGAGCTGTTTATCAACGGTAAGAGTCAAGGAAAACGTACGAAAGATCTGAGTGTTGAATTGGACAGCAGCTATACGGAGGCCGCCCAAAAGAGCTTCGAGCGCCAGAAACGTTACCGCCTGATGTGGATGGATACGAAATACGAGCCGGGAACCTTGAAAGTGGTTGCTTATGACAAGGATGGCAATGCTGTTGCCGAAGAGGAAGTTCATACAGCCGGCAAGCCTCATCATATCGAACTGACTGCTGACCGCGACCGCCTGAAAGCCGATGGCAAGGATCTCTCTTTTATCAATGTCCGTGTTGTCGACAAGAACGGTAACCTTTGTCCCGACGCCACCCACAAGGTGAAGTTCAACGTCCGCGGTTCCGGTTCTTATCGTGCGGCCGCTAACGGTGATCCTTCGTCACTCGAATCTTTCCAAGCTCCGCAGATGTCCCTTTTCAAAGGACAGCTGACGGCAGTCGTACAGACAGAAGAAACACCGGGTGTCATTGTCTTCGAAGCCTCTGCTTCGGGTGTGAAAAGTGCAAAAATAGAACTGATCAGCGAATAAGTCGAATTTCGTGATCATCCCGATAAAAGCGAATAGGCATCGGATTGGAAACGGGCAGGTATCCGTTATGAATCCGATGCCTATCTGTTTTTTATTTGTTGGTAACGATATTTCCAAACACATCGAACTCGACCGTTACGGCCTGCCCGTTGTGGATGACATTGAATTTGTGGAATGCACCGTTGGCATCGGTAAACATGTAAATGGATTCCACTTGGTCATTTCCGTATTCGGAAGCCTTGAATGCATCCATGATAACTGTCGGGACTTCCTGCTCTGAAACTTTCCAGGTCGTACTTTTCCATGTATATATCTGGGTTAATTCGACAATCTTTAAAGTCTTCCCGTCGAGGATTGCCAACTGTACACCGAAAGTCGTGTTTTCTATATCCAGCAACTCAGCTCCCTGGAAGGTCAGTTCCATCAGGTCGGCCACTTTTTCGGGGACGGAGATAGGTCGGTCAACATCATCTTTAGCATTATCGACCGCTTTGATCAGGTCGCCGTATAAAGTGTAATACAGGTCAGTCTCCTGTTCTGCCTTTTCTACTTCTACTTTATATACGGTTCCCATTCCGGCTCTGCCGATGGTATCGGCTTCCTCGATCTTCCAACCGGCATATTTGCCTTGTTTGATATCGTTCGAGATAGCCGTAGGCAACTGGTTAAGCGGCAAGTCCGTCTTAATCATGGCCCATACTCCGAGATGGTCGAACCAGGCGGTGTTATCGAGCGAGTTGTTTTCAAAGTCAATTACATAATAATCGTCATTGACTGTCCATTCTGTGTCGCGGGCATCCGGATATTTGGCATTGAAAGCGTCCAGGATGGTTTTAGGAGGTTCGATGCCGCCCGGTATGTTTTCGTCGTCTTTGCTACAGCCGGCAAAGAGCAGGGCGAACCCCACGAAGATCGTAAAGACTGAAATTTTAGTGTTCATAATTTATCGTTTTAATTTGTTACGAATAAACAACAACCGGAATGGAAAAGTTTTCTCAAAACCGAACACACTGTCCGATATTGAACACTTGTTTTGAAGTGTATTCCCATATAATCAATGATTTATGTTTTTGGCACGGAGTTTGTCCTGTGAAAGCCGTCAAGGTAGAAATGCCGGGAAAAGAAGAATTAAAGCAATATTAAATATGGACAGAGAGATTTCAAAAGAAGTACAGAGAAAGGAGCAACGTAAACAGTTTATCAGGATAGGGACAGCTGTCGGCGGTTTTATCGTCCTGATCGTAGTCGTGATCTCCATGCTTCAGACCAGCCTTAAACGGAAAGACCTCAATATTTCGACAGTCGATAAGGGAGTGATAGAAGTTTCGGTCAGTGCGTCTGGCAAAGTGATCCCCGCGTTTGAGGAAATCATCAATTCACCGATCAACTCTCGTATTGTGGAGGTGTATAAGCGAGGCGGGGATTCGGTCGATGTCGGCACGCCTATCCTGAAACTGGATTTGCAGAGCGCCGAGACGGAATATAACAAGCAGTTGGACGAGGAACAGATGAAGAGCCTGCAACTGGAACAGCAACGCGTGACGAACCACAACAAACTTTCGGAAATGGAAATGAACCTGAAAGTCTCCCGCATGGAGCTGGATCGTAAAGCGGTCGAACTCCGTAACGAACGCTATTTAGACAGCTTGGGAGCCGGTACGACCGATAAAGTCCGCCAGGTGGAACTCGATTATAATGTGAGTATCCTCAAACTGAAGGAAGACGAGCAGAAATATAAGAACGAACAGGCGCTGGCCGAAGCGGATCTGAAAGTAAAAGAGCTGGAACTGAATATCTTCCGTAAAAGCCTTGCCGAAACTCGGCGTACGTTGGAAGATGCCCAAATCCGTTCACCTCGTAAGGCGATCCTGACCTATGTGAACAACGAGATCGGCTCGCAGATAGGCCAGGGAGCGAAGGTGGCAATCGTTTCCGACTTGTCTCATTTCAAGATCGAAGGTGAGATTGCCGATACCTACGGAGACCGTATTGCTGCCGGCAGTAAGGCGGTTATCAAGATCGGCAGTGAAAAACTGGACGGGACGGTCAGCGATGTTACTCCTTTGTCGAAGAACGGCGTGATCTCTTTCACGGTCCAATTGGAGGAAGACAATCATAAGCGTCTTCGTTCCGGTTTGAAGACCGATGTCTATGTGATGAATGCTGTGAAAGACGATGTGCTCCGCATTGCCAACTCTTCTTATTATGTGGGAAAAGGAGAATACGAACTCTTTGTCGTAAACGGAAACCAGTTGTTGAAACGCAAAGTGCAGTTGGGAGACAGTAATTTCGAATATGTAGAAGTGGTTAGTGGCCTGCAGGAAGGTGACCAGGTCATTGTCTCGGACATGAACGCTTATAAAGACAAGAACAAATTGAAAATAGAAGATTAACGTGTAATAGTAAGTTTTATGATCAAGCAATATATCAAGCAATCCATTCAGATGCTGAAGGAGAATCGTCTTGTCAGTGTCATTTCCATAGCGGGTACAGCCATCTCCATTGCTATGATTATGGTGGTAGTCCTGGTGTTCCAGATACAGTTCGCCAATTTTTATCCGGAGAACAACCGCGACCGGATGATGTATGTGGATAGTGGGACGGAAGTGAAGACCAGTAATGGGTGGAACCGGGGAAACATGTCTCCTGAAGCAGTGAAGGAATGTTTCTATTCATTGGAGATACCGGAAGCGGTTTCTGGTTATGCCATGCAGTTGAAGCCTTTATCCATACCAGGGAAACGGATGTATAAAGGATATCAGATCAAATATACGGACACCGGTTTCTGGAAAGTCTTTTCTTTCCGCTTTCTGACCGGTAAACCATTTACGCAAGCGGATTTTGATTCGGGGATTACACAAGCAGTCGTGTCCGAGAGTGTGGCCCGGAAATTATACGGAACGACAGACGTTGTAGGAAAAACTGTGATAATCGATTTGACAGCCTATACGGTTTGTGGTGTGGTGAAAGACGTCAGCCGTGCCGCCGATACGGCTTTCGGTGACGTGTGGGTCCCCTATACGACCGACCGTATCCTGATGACGAATACCAGTTCCGAAAATATGGCCGGCTGGTTTTCTACCTGCCTGTTGGCAAAGGACAGCCGTGATTTCGAAGCGATCCGGCATGAATTGTTGAAGCAGATAGAACGTTATAACGGGATGAAGCAGGATGCGAAGATTAATTTCTTCGAGAATCCTATTACACGTTTTGACATAGCGATCGGTTCGATCGGGCAACGTAAGGTGGATGTGAAAGATTATCTTTTGGAAACCGGTAGCCTTTTGTTGTTTCTGCTGCTTGTGCCTGCTTTGAACCTGTTGGGTGTAACACAGTCTGCCGTGCAAAAACGACGTGCGGAGATGGGAGTGCGTAAAGCATTTGGAGCGACTTACGGCGTGTTGGTTCGCCAGATATTGTACGAGAACAGTGTGATTACGTTGATCGGCGGTCTGGTTGGTCTGCTCCTTTCCCTGTTGCTTTTGCCTGTTTGCAAAGATTTTTTGCTACAAAGCCGTGATACGGCTTTAAGCGGGGATATGATTTTCCAGCCGGCTGTGTTTTTATTGGCTTTGTTTTTCAGCTTACTGCTGAATCTGCTTTCGGCAGGCATACCGGCGATGCGCATTGCCCGTCAGAAAATTGTCATATCCCTGAAAGACGGAGAATAGTTTAACTTATAAATTAAGAAGACGATGATCAAGCACATATTGAAAATAATCTGGCATCAACGGCGGAATAACGGTTGGATATTTGTGGAACTATTATTGGTTTTTGCCGTGTTATGTATTATGATGGATTCTTTGTTAGTGAATCTGTATACCTATTACAAGCCGTTGGGTTTCGATATAACGAATGTTTATAAGGTGAATATCGGCAAGATGAGCCCTGAAATACCGGGATATGTCCCGGATTCGTTGCTTACGACTACCGATGGAGAAGATCTGGTCCGTTTGGTTGACAACATCCGTCGGGCTCCGCAGGTGGATGAAATATGTTTGGCGATGAATTCTTGTCCGTATACCTGGTCGAACAGTTGGTCCCAGTTGGTACGGGCGGATGCTGATACAAGCGTAAAGGCCAATTATTACCAGATGTTTAATGTGACTGTTTCTTATTTCGATGTCTTGCGGATTAGTGACAGGGAGGGCCGTCCGATACGTCCGATCGTGGAGGAAAGTACAGGCGATATTGTCATATCGGGGGATATGGAGACTGATTTCTTCCAAGGGCGGTCCGGCAAAGGTAAGCAGGTGAAATGGGGTTCCAAGAGTACGACTTCCGAAACGGTTGCTGCCGTTACCTCTCCCATCCGTCAGAACGAATATGTGAAAAGCAAACCTTGCTTCTATTATTTGATGAGGACCGACGAAGATATTGCCAAATCAGCTTCCGATGCAAAGCCTCAAAATATGGACTGTCTGGTCCGCATGAGAAACGGGTTTCGTATGGAAGATATGGATAGTTTCCTGGAGAAAATGGGTGAACGGCTGTCAGTGAATAACCTGTATGTATCGAGTGTCATCCCGTTGGAGGAACAACGTCCGGTTATACTGAAAAGCAGTATAGACAATCTGAAGAAGAAAATAGCTCTTGTCGGTTTTATGCTGGTGAATGTCTTTTTCGGTATTGTCGGCACATTTTGGCTCCGTACGCAGTATCGCCGTGGCGAAATGGGACTTCGTTCGGCTCTTGGCGCATCCCGTGGCACATTGAAATGTTTTTTGAACGTGGAAGGTCTTTTCTTGCTGATCTTTACGATTCCGGTGGTTTTGGTGTTTATATTCAATATGCTTTATTTCGATTTGCCGGACACAGACCGATTGGCTTACACCTGGTGGCGTTTTCTTGTCACTTTCGGAAGCAGTTGCCTGTTGCTGGCCGGTATGATCTGGCTCGGTATCTGGTTCCCGGCACGCAGGATTGCAAAGATGAATCCGGCGGAGGCTTTGCATTATGAATGAAAAGATTTATGGGATGTTCATCATTGGCCATAAGCAAGAAATCATAAATTATAAATCGTAAATATCTTTTCTCATGTTCAGACAGTATTTTAAACAAGCTATCCAGATATTGAAGGAGAATCGCCTTACCAGTGTGATCTCGATTCTTGGAACGGCACTTTCGATTGCGATGATACTGGTGGTGATTCTCCAGTTCCAAATCAAGCTGGTCGGTTTTCGACCGGAGTCGAACCGGGACAGGATGCTTTATATCATGGGGATACGGGCAGATTCACGGGATAGTGAAACCCGGAATTCGACCGCCATGTCCGATGGTGTCGTGAAGGAATGTCTTTATCCGCTTCAAACCCCCGAAGCGGTGACGGCGATAGCGAGTGGCAAGGTGATCGTCTCGCTGTCGGACCGCCAGCTGTTCGAGGAGTATGTGATAAAGTATACCGATCCCGGTTTCTGGAAGGTCTTTGATTTCCGCTTCATTTCCGGCAAACCGTTTACGGAGGCGGATTTCATTTCCGGCTTGCCTCGTGTGGTCATTACGAATACGTTGGCCCGTAAGCTTTTCGGATCGGAAGACCCGATCGTAAAAGAGGTGTTGATGGGCTATGTGCCGTATGCCGTTACGGGAGTGGTGGAAGCTCCGACGCGGGCAGCCAACAGTGCTTATGCGGATGTTTGGGTTCCCTATACCAGCAATACGAATTATGTGAACGGTAGGTCGTGCGGTGGTGTCTGCGGTAGTTTCCAAGGGGTTATCCTAGCTTGTTCGGCAAGTGATTTCGAGGCGATCCGTGCGGAAATCAAACAAGCGGTCAGCCGTTATAATGCTGCCGGCCGTGAGTTTGTCTTAGGAATGAACTTCGTGTTTTCCCGCTTGGACGTAGCGTTGGGATCGAATGATATGGACGGAGGTATCCGGAGGGGATGGAAAGAATATCTGACGCAAACGGCTCCTTTGTTGTTGTTCCTGTTGTTGGTGCCGACATTGAACCTGACAGGTGTCGTCCAATCGTCCGTTCAAAAACGCCGCTCCGAGGTGGGGCTTCGTAAAGCGTTCGGGGCAACGAAAGGACGTCTGTTGATGCAGGTCTTATGCGAGAATCTGATTATCACTCTGATCGGGGGCTTGATCGGAATCGTCCTGTCTGTTATCTTGCTCCAACTCGGCAAGTCGTTCCTTTTGACAAAGGATACAGTGGTTACTTTCGAGATGCTTTTCAAGCCTGTCCTGTTTGCCGCCGCCCTTTTCTTCACTCTGCTGTTGAATCTGCTGAGCGCCGGCCTTCCGGCAATCCGGATCTCCCGTGAACAAATTGTGGAAGCATTGAACAATAAATAAATCCAATACAATGATCAGACATATTTTAAAGATAATGTGGAACCAGCGCCGCAGCAACGGCTGGATATTTGCAGAGTTGGCGGTGGTGGCTGCAGTGCTCTGGATGATGATAGATACGTTCTGGGTGGATTACCGGACATATCATGCTCCTTTAGGCTTCGATATCGGAAACGTATGGCGTTTTAAGTTAAGCGATTTGGATGCAAAGGCGCCGGGCTACGTGCCTGATTCTCTCTATCATTCGTCCGATCCGGAAGATTTGACGCGGTTGATGACTCAGATCCGTCAGAACCCGGAAGTGGAGGATGTTTGTGTCACTTTCTATTCTTGTCCCTATTCGAACGGCAATTCCTGGAGGGAAGTCAAGCCGGTGGATGGCGACACGATCTATGCGGCCCATATGGAGTCGTTCCAAATGCGCAATGTCACACCGGAATATTTCCGCCTTTTCCGTATCCGGACGGTCGACGGGGAACCGGTCTACGACAAGGTTGCCGGACGGCATAACGTGATTGTGATCACACCGGAAATGGCGGAAGGTTTCTATCACGGTGCCCCGAATATTGTCGGTCGTCGCGTGTATCATGGCGGTCATGATCTGTCATCCGAGATCGCTGCGGTTTCCACTTCCATCCGCACGAACGAATACGAACGTCCGGAAGCCTCTTATTTCCAGTGCTTGGAAGGTGAAACTTACAATTCAACTGTCAGTAGCTTCGGTGCCAGCAGCGCAGAGTTCTGTGTTCGGATGAAACGTCCTTATACGCAGAACGAGATGAACCTGTTCCTGGACGGAATGGGAGAGAGGCTGAAGGTCAACAATCTTTATGTCTACGGCATTACCCCGATCTCCTCTTTCCGTGAACAGCAATTGAGTCAGAAAGAACGGGAGGCGAATAACAAAATCTCCTTGATGGTCTTTATGTTGGTAAATGTCTTCTTTGGTATCATCGGCACTTTCTGGCTTCGTATGCAGAACCGCAAAGGAGAGATCGGGCTCCGGATGGCTTTGGGGGCTCACCGTATCACGTTGGAACGCTATATGTATACCGAGGGACTTTGTTTGCTTGCCTTTACATTGCCCTTGTTGATCATCTTTGCCTTTAATATGGTTTATATGGACCAGCTCGATTCTTACCGCCAACCGCTTACATTTATGCGTTTTCTCATGACTTTCGGTTTTACCTATTTTCTGATGGGTGTCATGATCTGTATAGGTGTTTGGTTCCCAGTGCGCAAGCGCTTCCCGCGCTGCCAAGGCCCTTTCGGAGAGCCTCCTGAGCCATCGAATTTGCGATGCCGGCCGCTTCGCCGGTGAGTCCGCTTTTTTCCACGACCTTGCTTGCTG
>ERZ772872.2565-NODE-2565-length-14597-cov-48.716751_pt1 | contig 14597 bp, 17 predicted proteins | sample MGYA00512132_ERZ772872 | MGnify/ENA primary metagenome ERZ772872 (study PRJEB29015, sample SAMEA2737724) | human gut metagenome | biome: human gut; feature: human-associated habitat; material: faeces | place: China | collected 2012 ...
CCTGACCCGCGCAAAGTTCAACGAGCTGACCGCTGATCTGGTCGATCGCACCATGACCCCCGTGCGCAAGGCTCTGCAGGATGCAGGTCTGCGCGCTTCCGATCTGAAGAAGGTCCTGATGGTCGGTGGTTCCACTCGTATCCCTGCCGTCTACGACGCCGTGAAGAAGGAACTGAACTGCGAGCCCTTCAAGGGCATCAACCCCGATGAGTGCGTGGCTGTCGGTGCTGCTATTCAGGGCGGCGTTCTGAACGGCGAGAAGAAGGGTCTGCTGCTGCTGGATGTCACCCCGCTGAGCCTCGGCATTGAGACCCTGGGCGGCGTGTGCACCAAGATCATCGACCGCAACACCACCATCCCCACCCACAAGAGCCAGGTGTTCTCCACCGCAGCCGACAACCAGCCCTCTGTTGAGGTCAACGTGCTGCAGGGCGAGCGTGAGTTTGCCCGCGACAACAAGAGCTTGGGTGTGTTCCATCTGGATGGCATTGCTCCGGCTCCCCGTGGCGTGCCTCAGATCGAAGTTACCTTCGATATCGATGCCAACGGCATCGTGAAGGTCAGCGCTAAGGATCTGGGCACCGGCAAGGAGCAGAACATCACCATCACCGCTTCCACCAATATGTCCAAGGAGGACATCGACAAGGCTGTGAAGGAAGCTGAGCAGTTTGCTGCCGACGATAAGAAGAAGCGTGAAGAGGTCGATATCCGCAATGGTGCCGACCAGATGGTGTTCCAGACCGAGAAGATGCTGAAGGAGAACGGCGACAAGCTGCCCGCAGACGTGAAGAGCGATGCCGAGGCAAAGCTTGCTGACCTCAAGACCGCTGTCCAGTCCGGCAACGTGGACGACATCAAGGCAAAGCAGGAAGCCCTGAGCCAGGTGTTCGAGAAGATGTATCAGGCAGCCGCTGCCGCACAGCAGGCCGCCGGTGCACAGCCCGGTGCTGACGCAGGCGCAACCAACGAAAAGCCCAACGATGACGGCGTTGTGGATGCCGACTTCAAGGAAGTCTAAGTTTGACACAAAGCGCTGTGTCCGGCCAAACCGGCGGGCACACGCGCAATAGAGCAAAAGCCGCTCCGGTTTAGGCCGGAGCGGCTCTTGCTGGTTTATAAGTAAAAGAGTTCTCGCTGCCGCAAAAGCCTTCCCCCGGACGGGGGAAGGTGGCATGACGCGAAGCGGCATGACGGATGAGGGCGCAGACAACAGCTGCGAAAGACCAAAGCGGGAGCTTTTGAACAGGAGGAACCGACCGGGGCGTTACCCGGAGAGGGCGTTCCCGGAGAGGTGAGTGGATATGGCACAGGAAAAGCGTGATTATTACGAAGTGCTGGGGGTATCCAAGGGCGCAAGCGATGCCGAGATCAAAAAGGCATACCGCAAGCTTGCCATGAAGTACCACCCGGACTATAACCCCGGCGATAAGGACGCCGAGGCAAAGTTCAAGGAGATCAACGAGGCAAACGAGGTGCTTTCGGACCCGAAAAAGCGCCAGCTGTACGACCAGTACGGCTTTGCCGGTGTTGACCCCACCTACGCAGCACAGAACGGCGGCGGCCCCGGCGGTTTCAGCGGTTTTGGCGGCGACGGCGTGGATCTGGGCGACATCTTTGGCGATATCTTCGGCGGCGGCTTTGGCGGCTTCGGCGGCTCGTCCCGTCAGGCAAACCCCAACGCCCCCCGCAAGGGTCAGGACATCCGGGTGCGCATCACCCTGAGTTTTGACGAGGCCGTGCACGGCTGCAAGAAGAACATTACCATCACCCGTCAGCAGGAGTGTACTGAGTGCCACGGCTCCGGCTGTGCCGCCGGTACCAGCCCCGAGACCTGCCCGGACTGCGGCGGACGCGGCTTTGTCATCCGCCAGCAGCGCACCCCCTTTGGCGTGATGCAGACCCAGCAGCCCTGCTCCCGCTGCGGCGGCAAGGGCAAGCTGGTAAAGAACCCCTGCAAGGTCTGCCACGGCAGCGGCAAGGTGGCTACCAAAAAGACGCTTGAGGTGTCCATCCCCATGGGCATCGACGACGACCAGAGCTTTGCACTGCGCGGCATGGGCGATGCCGGTACCAACGGCGGCCCCGCCGGTGATGTGATCGTTATGGTCACCGTGCGCCCCAGCGAGGTGTTCCAGCGCGATGGCTACGATGTGTGGGTCACCGTGCCCATCACTTACAGTCAGGCTGTGCTGGGCGACAGCGTCACCGTGCCCTCCATTGACGGCAAGGTGGAGTACACCGTGCCCGAGGGCACCCAGAGCGGCACCACCTTCCGCCTGCGCGGCAAGGGCATCCAGTACCTGAACGGCCGCGGCCGCGGCGATATGTACGTCAAGTGCGAGGTGGAGATCCCCAAAAAGCTGAACAAGGCGCAGCGCGATGCCCTGAAGAAATTTGAGGGCACCTTGAAGGAAGAAAACTACGAAAAGCGTAAGGGCTTCTTCAAAAAGCTGAAGGATATGTTCAACGCATAAGGTATGAAATCCCCTGAGCTGCCGGGAACAGCAGTTCAGGGGATTTTTGTTTTTGTTGAAAAGCTACACAGAATCGAGTATAATATAACTGATGATTCGGGACGTCGCATTTGGGAAAGAGGTTTATATGGCAAGGTTTATACCGTTTATTCTGAAAACGGATGATGAACAGAAAATAGGTGTGAGGATCACACGCATGAAAAAAGCAGATGCGGCACAGACGGAAAAAGAGCCTGTATGGCAGACGAGTTGGATGTCTGCCTATATCCAGAAGGATGCTTTTGAAAAGTATGCGTTAAAAACAACGGATGGCGAATTGGTTGCACTGGCAGCGTATGAAATACTGGAAAATGATGTGATGGTGCACATCACCTATATTGAAAGCCAGCCGGAAAGCAACCCGACAATTGTTGGTCATTCCAAAAGATATCAGGGAATCGGACGGGTTTTGATTGCCTACGGTATCAAGCTGTCGATCGATCATGGATGTGGCGGGACGGTCACATTTGAAGCAAAGGTTCCGGAATTGGCAGAACACTATATCCGGGATTATGGCGCGTGCCCACTGCCGAGTTTTGGCGGAGCGCCGCGTTATGAACTGTCTGGCGAGGCGGCTATGAATATCTTTGTGACGTATTTGAAGTGAGGTGTTTTCGATGGATGCAAAAGAGTATTTCCAGCGTGACCCGGAACGAGAGGCGTTTTATCGCACGTTTTATCAGATTTGTCGCCGTTTCAATGTTACATGGTCTACGGCAACGCCGGAGGTCAGAGCCTTTGTGGAGGAAGCGACCCGTGTGACCTACGAACAGGAGAAAGCACAGCGCAGCGGGCTTTCGCCCAATACAGTAAAACCATTTTTTGGAGATACCGCTTGCTGAAAAACAGGCACGATACCCGTGTTGATTGTATTATAAAAAACCAAACGGCGGTACGTTCCATCGGAGTGTGCCGCCGTTTTTTTGCGTGTGAACCCTACAAAAACAGCGGAGGCGCTGCCCTTTCGGGCAGCGCCTCCGCCTGCTTTGTTCTTTGGTGTACTCCGAGCCGGTCTTATGAGATAAGATGGATCAGAGCAGGATGACTGCTGCATTGATGATCAGGCCGACACCGGAAGCGGTGGAGCTGATCATGTAAGCGGTGCAGGCGATGTCACGGATGGCGTTGGCAGTGCTCTTCTCCATATCGGCAGTCAGAGCATCCAGACCGGTCTCAGTCCAAGTGTTGGGGTTCTTACGGCGGTAATTGCGGACAGCGGTCAGACCCTTGAACCAGCCGTACGGGGGAATCAGCCAGCACAGCAGAGCCTCAGACATGGTAGCATTGGCGCCGCCTTCGGTGTAGGTCATCTCTTCAGTGGACAGTACATTGTAGTACGCGGGCATCATCATTTTTTCCATAATAACACTCCTTTTGAAACAAAGCTATCCAAAACGGTGCATCCAAAAACGCACCGTTTTATCTGATTAAAAAGGTCAGCGCACGATCAGCAGAACGGCGCTCAGGGGAGCCAGCGCCACCACCATGGTGGTGGAAACGGCATCCCGCACAAAGTTGCCGGCGGATTTGCCCATATCGGCGGCAATGGCATCGGTGGCGCGGCCCATCACGGTAAAGAAGTTGCCGTCCTTGTTGCCGTCCTGCTGCAGCCAGGTGCGTGCCTGCTTGATGCCCCAGATATAGCTGGAGGCCAGCACCACAGCACCTACGACCGTTGCGGCAGTGGTGGCGATACCGGCAGCATCATCCACTGCGCCGCCGCCGGTGGTATAGGTCATTTCTTCGTTGGAAAGTACCGCATAATCTGCGGGATAATTCATCTTTTTCATCATCAATACTCCTTTGTCAAAGGGAAATGCCGCATTGCATCCCGATCCCCCGGCGTCTATACCCAAAGGCTGATAGAGCATTGTTCTCTATATGGTCATTCTACAACAGTGGTCGGATTTTATCAAGGGGTTTTGGCACATCTGTGCAAAAACTGGCGGGACGCATGAAATTGCGGCTATAAATTTGTGAAAATAGACTGCAATAATTTAGGCTTTTGGCTGTTTACCCCTGTACTCCGGCGCGGTAGAGGTAGGGGTCGCTCTTGAAGCTGTCAAAGTTGTACAGCACAAGGATCTGGTCGTAGCCGTTATCGGCGATCAGCTGATCCAAGCCGTAGTTGTAGTTGCGGAAATCCACCACGTCAATGTCGGCGTAGTTGGCGGTCAGGTAGGGTACAAAGCAGTTGGCGTAGCTGTCCTTGATGACAAGGATGCGCCCGCTGCCGTTGCCCTGCACCCGGCTTAAACCGTTGTTGCCGTGCAGGAACATGGCGTATTTATCATAAACGGAGAGCTTCTCTGTGTCGTACAGGCCGGTGGCCTGCCCCTCGGTGGGCTGGCCTGCCGCCGTCACGTTCCATACCGTCAGGGTGTTGGCAAGGTCGTAGTAGGTGATCACGTCCGGCACGGCGTTCCATGTGCGCGCCTTGGCGTAGTGGGTGCCGTAAAAGCCGTCGGCAGTCAGGGCAGTGTGGGTGGCGGTATCAAAGGGGGTAAGGCCAAGGGTCTGGCACAGCTGGCTGTAAGCGTAGTAGGCACCAAGGCTCGTCCAGTGGTGGTCGGTGCGGTAATAAATATACTCGCTCTTGTGGGCGGTAAGGGTGGGGCGCACGTCCACAAAGCTGCCGCCGGCCGCCTGCACCGCAGCGGAAAGCTGGTCAAGGTAGCCGTCCTCGTCCAGCAAAGGAGCGTTTGCGGGCACGTTTTCTTTATAGATATCGCTGGCAGCAGGTGCCAGCAGCACATTCACCTTGCCCGGGTAGCGCTGGCACAGACTGGTAAGCGCTGCGGTGTTTTTGGGCAGGGTGCGCTCCTCGCTGGAAAGCAGCCCGTAGGTGCGGGGGAACATCATGTGCTCCTTGCCCAGCAGGATGCCGCCGTTCTGCTGCTTTTGCAGCAGGGTGGTCTCCACCACGCTTTGCAGGCTGATCCACTGGTCGCGCCCCGCCACCTGATCTTTGACATATTTGGTGTAGGCGGTAAAGTAGCTGTTCAGCCCCTTGGCGGTGAACTGGGTCAGTGCCGGACGCTGGCTCAGGGTGGTATTTTCCAGCTCGCTGTAACTGCGGTCCGGGGTGACCATATCCAGCGCGAACAGCCCGATAAAGAACAGGCTGAACACCACCAGCACCGGGTAGTGCAAAAGGGAGGAGGTCTTTTTCTCGTGTTTGGACATCTTCCCGCCTCCTTAAAAGTTAAAATACAGGAACGGGCTGTTGGTGCTGCCCACCACATAGGCGGTGGAGACCACCAGCAGCGTCAGGATGGCGGCGCAGCGGGTGACCACGTTCTTGCGCAGCACGTCCCACAGCTTTTCGATCAGCGGGGTGCAGCACACCACGCTTACCGCCAGCAGCACGCCATAATTCCGCAGGAAATACAGCGGCGACACCCCGCCGGAGGGGATAAAGAGCTTCTGGAACAGCAGCCCGAAGGACACGCCGGTGTCGTTGCCCACGAACATTGCCCAGCCTACCACCACAAGGAACAGGGTGTAGAAATGCGGCCACACCTTGCCCTTTTTCAGGTAGGGCAGCAGGAACAGCTTTTCAGCCGCCAGCAGCACAAAGTAGTAAAGACCCCAGCAGATAAAGTTCCAGTTCGCGCCGTGCCAGATGCCGGTGAGCAGCTCCACGATGAACAGGTTCAAGATCTGCCGCTTAAGCCCCTTGCGGTTGCCGCCCAGCGGGATATACACATACTCGCGGAACCAGCCGGACAGGGTCATGTGCCAGCGCCGCCAGAACTCAGTGATGGAAGCGGAGATATAGGGGTAGTTGAAGTTTGCAGGGAAATCGAAGCCCAGCATCTTGCCCATGCCGATGCCCATGAGGGAGTAGCCGGAGAAATCGAAGTACAGCTGCAAACTGTATGCGATGATGCCCAGCCACACCAGCGGGGTGGAAGCGTTTGCCAGACCCACAAAGGTGGTGGAGGGGCTGTCGGCTACCCCGATGATATCCGTCCACAGCGCGCCCACGGCGTCTGCCAGCAGCACCTTTTTGGCAAGACCGAAGGTGAACAGGGTCATGCCCTCTTCTATTTGTTTGAGGTTATAGCGGTGCTTGTAGACGTGCAGCTGGTCGGAGACGTCCCGGTACTTGACGATAGGCCCCGCGATGAGCTGCGGGAACATGACCACATAAGCGCCGAAATCAATGATGTTGCGCTCGGCTTTTACATCCCGGCGGTAGACATCGATGGAGTAGGAAAGGGTCTGGAAGGTGTAGAAGCTGATGCCCAGCGGCAGGGTACCAATGCCCTGAATTTCGGCAAAGGCGGTGCCCAGCAGGGCATTCACGCTGCGCAGCACAAAGTTTGCGTATTTGAAGTAGAACAGCATCCCTAAGCTGCCAATGAGCGCCACCAGCAGAAAAAAGCGGCGCAGCGCGGGCTTTGCATCAAAATGTTCGATGGCAAGGCCGCTGAGATAGTTGATGAGGATAAGCGCCACCATGACCGGGAAAAAGCGCACCTCGCCCCAGCAGTAGAACACCAGACTGCACAAAAACAGCACGGTGTTCTTCAGTTTTGCGGGGGCAAGATAGTACAGCGCCAGCGTGATGGGCAAAAAGCGGAACAGGAAGATGATGGTGCTGAAAACCAAGGGGTCAGCCTCCTTTTTTACACGGAATTACAGACTCAGCCTTCCCCCAGCCGGGGGAAGGTGGCATGACGGATGCGGGCGCATCTTCAGCAGAAATCCCCCGCATCAGGGGCTTTCCTACTGAAAAAAGCCGATGCCGCAGATGGCACCGGCTCAGAAGGTCAGATTCAGCTGTTCAGGGCGCTGTCCACAGCACTGTTCAGGTCTGCGGTGCACTCGTTGGAGGCGATCACCATGACCACACGGTCGCCCTTGGAGGAGATGATGGCGTTTTCCACGTTGTTCTGTGCCTGTGCAAACTCGGCGTAGTTGCCGTAGAAAGCCACCTGATCCTGCTTGTAGCTTTCCAGCGCGGTCACCACGTCCTGTGCCTTGCCGGAAACGGTATCCACCACCAGCACAAGGCCGGCATCGCCGTTGTCGTTGCTCTTCACGCCCTTGTAGGCGGCTACGTCCTCCGCCTTCAGGCCGAAGTCGTACTCGATGTTCATGGCGGCGATCTCGAACTGGTTGGAGATGGGGTCGGCAGCCAGCAGGGTCTCCACGGCGCTGTCCAGATCGGCGGTGCCGTTTTCGGTGGTATCCGCCGCCGGGGCGGCAGTGCTCGAAGCCGGTGCAGAGGCGGAGGCGCCGGACACGGAGGACGGCGCGGAAGAAGCGCTGCCGCCGCAGCCGGTCAGGGCAACAGCCAGCACGGCGCTGACAGCGATCACAGAGAGTTTTGTGCGGTTTATCATAAAATATTCCTTCTTTTGTTGAATTCGTTTGTCGGGGTGCGGGGCTGCGCCGCGCACACGGGCAGACTGTATTTATCTTACCATAACAGCAGGTAAATTGCAACGCACCCCACAGGGTTTTCCGGCAGTTTTCATCGGATTTTAACCGGTCACGGTCTCCCCGGCGGCAATGCGCTGCAAAACGGCTACCGCGTCCTCCAGACACAGGCCGCTCTGGTTGAGCAGGGCGGCGTTTTCCGGGCCCACATAGCGCCAGTGCCACGGCTCGTAGGTGATGCCGGTCACGCTTTCCGCCTCCTTGGGGTAGCGCAGGATAAAGCCGTACTGCTCCGCGTTCTCGCACAGCCAGCGGAAGGCGGCAGTGTCGGCAAAGCCGGTGTCAAGGGTGGTGTGCTCCGGGCTGTTCAGGTCGGCGGCAAGGCCGCAGTTGTGCTCCGAGCAGCCCGGCGGGTTGACGATGGCAGCGGCCTTTTCCCGGGCGGCGGCTTCGCTCAGGCCCTTATTGCGGTAGTACTGGGTCTTGTTGTCGTACAGCTTTTTCTGGTAGCTGACGCTGCGGTAGCCGCTCTGCATCCGCACATCCACGCCGTCCTTGGCGGCAGCGGCCTGCATGGAGAGAAAGGCCTCGGCGGCTTCGGTCTGCAAGGTCTTGTTGATGGCGGTGGCCGAGCCGCACTCCTTGGTCTCAACGGGGTAGTCCTCCGTTATCGGGTGGGTGCGGCTCACAAGGATCATACGGGGGTCGTCCAGCAGCGCCTGCGCCTGTGCGGCGGTAAGGAGGCTCTGCTGCGTGCCGTTCTCGGCGGGCTGCGCAAGGCTCTCGGCGGGCAGCTCCGGCAGCTGCGGCACCGCAGCCTTGCGGGTGCAGGCGTAGGCGGTGCCGCCTACCACAAAGCAGGCCAGCGCCGTCAGGCAGAGCAGACGCCGGGCGTGATGGTTACGGTGATGGGAAGAACGCATAGAACCTACCTTCTTTCACAAAAAAGGATAAGCACCCGCCGCCCCGGGCAGACTATCCGCAAAAGGGGGCGCGGGAAGATGAAGATGACAGCGCAGGAATACGCACGGCGGGTGCAAAAGGCGGGGCCGCACTCGCCGCTTCTGGCAGACTGCCTTTGGGCGTTCTGCGTGGGCGGCGGCATCTGCCTGCTGGGTGAGGGGCTGCGGCAGCTGTTTCTACGGCAGGGCGCGGACGCCGAAGCGGCGGGCACCCTGACCAGCTGCACTTTGATCTTGCTCTCGGCGGTGCTGACCACGCTGGGCTGGTACCAGAAGCTGGCGGCAAAGGCCGGGGCGGGGTCGCTGGTGCCCATCACCGGCTTTGCCAACGCGGTGGTCAGTGCGGCCATCGAGTTCAAGGCCGAGGGACGGGTGCCGGGCACGGGCGCCAAGATGTTCCTCATCGCCGGGCCGGTCATCGTGTACGGCACGCTGGCGGCGGTGGTGTACGGCGCGGTGCTCTGGCTGCTGGGGGCCTCTGCTTTATAATACGGAACAGCTCCGCCGGATATTGCAGCGCCGCAGCACCAGTATAGCACGTGCCGGGGCATTTTTTGTAGAAAAAAGGAGAAAATTTTATGACAGAGCGCCGGGGCGATACCCTGTTGTTCCATACCCCGCCGGTCATCGCCGCACAGGCGGCGGTGGGCGGCAAAAAAGAGAGCGATGGTCCGCTGGCGGCGGGCTTTGACGAACTGACCACCGACAACCGGCTGGGACAGCGCAGCTGGGAAGCCGCCGAAAAGCAGCTGCAGCTGCGGGCGGCACGGCTCTGCCTGCAAAAGGCGTCTCTGCCCGCAGAGCGGGTAGACCTTGCGCTGGCAGGGGACTTGCAGGCGCAGTGCACCGCTTCCGGCTATGCACTGCGGGAGCTGGGCGTGCCCTTTGCGGGGCTGTTCGGGGCGTGCAGCACCATGGCCGAGGCGCTGGCGCTGGGCGCAGCGCTGTGCAGCAGCGGGGCGGCGCAGAATCTGCTGGCCATGACCTCCAGCCATTTCTGTGCGGCAGAGCGTCAGTTCCGCACCCCGCTGAGCTACGGCGCGGTGCGCACCCCCACAGCGCAGTGGACAGCCACCGCCGCCGGATGCTGCCTGCTGCGTCCGGCAGGGCAGGGGGTGGGCGTTGCCGCCGCAACCCTTGGCCGGGTGCAGGATTATAACATCAAGGATATCAACAACATGGGCGCAGCCATGGCACCGGCCGCAGCTGCCACCTTGCTGCACTATCTTGCCGATACCCATGCAGAACTGCGGGATTTTGACTGCATCTACACCGGCGACCTTGGGCTGGTGGGCAGTCAGATGCTGCGGGAGCTGCTGGCAGCAGAGGGTCTGCTGCTGAAAAACCACGTGGACTGCGGCTGTCTGCTCTACGATGCCGAGGAGCAGCGGGTGAAAAGCGGCGGCTCGGGCGCGGGCTGCTGCGCCGCCGTGCTCTGTGGGCATATCCTGCCAAAGCTACTGCGCCGTGGCAGCCGCCGGGTGCTGTTCCTCGCCACCGGGGCGCTGATGAGCCAGACCACCTTTTTGCAGAAGGAGAGCATCCCGGCGGTGGCGCATTTGGTAGAACTGACCGCACCGGAAAAGGAGAGCTGAAATGAACTATCTGTGGGCATTTTTAATAGGCGGCGCCATCTGTGCGGTGGGGCAGCTGTTCATCGACCTGACAAAGCTGACCCCGGCACGCATCCTCACCGGCTATGTGGTGGCGGGAGTGGTACTCTCGGCGGTGGGGCTGTATGCGCCGCTGGCAGAGTTTGCCGGTGCGGGGGCGAGCGTGCCCCTGCTGGGCTTCGGGCATCTGCTGGCAAAGGGGGTGCGCACCGCCGTGGCGGAAAAGGGTGCCATCGGCATCCTGACCGGCGGGCTGACCGCTGCTTCTGCGGGCATCACCGCAAGCCTTGTCTGCGGCGTGGTATGCAGTCTTGTGGGCAAAAGCCACGACCAGAACTGATGTTTTGCCCGCGCTGTTTCGCCACATTTTGCGCCCGGCGGCTGGTAAACTGGGGGCAAAACGGAGGTGAGGCGCATGAAACACAGCGGACAGACCGTATTGTGGGAGCTGTGGGCGGCGCTGTGCCTGTGCACGGCGCTGGTGCTGCCGCCGGGCAGCCCGTGGCTGCACGAACACGCACTTTTGTACCCGGGGCTTATGCTGGCGGCAGTCGTGCCCGCCGCGTGGGCGGTGTGGTGGGTGGTGGTGCCGCCGCAGCCGTTGCCGCCGGAGCAGCTGCTGGAACCGGTGCAGCGGCAGAGCCTTGCCGCGCTGTGCGGGACATAACAGCGGAAAAAACAAAAACCCCTGTGCCGGTTACCCGGTACAGAGGTTTTGTTCGTCAATCAAACTGCGCGATCAAGCGTTCTTGTTAGCACGCTTTGCCATACGGCTGATCTTGCGGCTGGCGGTGTTCTTCTTGATGACACCCTTAGCGCGAGCCTTGTCGATCGCGGAAACAGCAGCCAGGACGGTTGCGTCCTTGTCAGCGGCATTCGCATCGATGGCAGCGTCTGCCTTCTTGACGACTGTTTTCAGGTTGGTCTTAATGGCCTTGTTGTGAGCCTGCTCTGCAGCAGCCTGCACGACGCGGTCCTTCTGAGATTTGATGTTAGGCATTCGTTCCACCTCCTTGGCTACCTATAACAGCGCACCCTATGATACCATATTTCGCGTACCAGCGCAAGCGTTTTTTTGATTTTTGTTTGGAAAAGTTTTATTTTTCCCATACTTTCCGGCAAGAAAGCGGGCTTTTGCCCCAAAAAGGAACGGAGAGTGTGGAAAATGCGTACTACGGATATGGCTGACGAGCTGTTTTCGGGCGCAGCGCAGCCGCTGCCCGCAGGGGTGCGGTTGGCCACCGCCCGCCACGGCGGGGTTACGGTGACAAGGGTGGAGATCGCCCGCGAGGGGCTCAGCCGCCCCCGGGGCAGGTATGTCACGCTGGAAATGCCCAGCGTCAGCGTGCTGGACGAGCGGGACGCCGCCGTCATCGAGGTGTGCGCCCGGGAGCTGCGGGCCCTTTTGCCGCCAGAAGGGCCGGTGCTGGTGCTGGGGGTGGGCAACCGCCGCATCACCGCCGATGCCCTTGGCCCGCGCACGGTGCAGCGCATTCTTGTCACCATGGGCGCGGGCGCTGCCCCGCCGGTGCGGGGGCTGCGCCCGGTAGCAGCCGTTGCGCCCGGGGTGGCGGCAGCCACCGGGCTTTCCCTGCAGCAGCTGGCGGCGGCGCTGGTGGGGCAGCTGCGCCCGGCGGCGGTGGTCTGCGTGGACAGTCTCTGCTCCGCCGAGGGGCAGCGGCTGGGGCGCACGGTGCAGTTTTCGGACTCAGGGCTTTACCCGGCGCAGGCCGACCACACCCGCCACCTGACCCGGGACACCTTAGGCGTGCCGGTGGTGGCGGCGGGCATCCCCACCCTGATGCAAGCGCAGGAGGGCGCAGACCTTGTGGTCACGCCCCGTGCGCTGGACAGCGTCATCGCCCACGGCGCGGCCCTGCTGGCGGGCAGCGTCAACCGCGCCTTGCAGCCCCGCCTTACCGTGCAGCAGCTCTGCTGGCTGACGGGGTGAACGATTTAAAATGCGCGCCGCGTTCGCTTTGCGCATAATCAGCGGAAAGGTATTTTATACTTTGCAATTCTGAAAAATCTGCGGATTTTTCAGAATTGCCTTTTCACGAAGGGGCGCAAAGAAAAAAGAACTCTTTTTTGTTACGACCCCACTCGTGAAAATGCGTTTGGAGCGGCCCGCAGGCCGCGACAAACGCGAAATTATAAATAATTTTTCCTTGAATTATGCCCAGAGCGCAAGCGGAGGGCATTTGAAATCGTCCAACTGGTCGGAAAGGAGGTCTTGCCATGCGCAGCAGAGAGCCTTGGCGTCTGCCTGCGGGGCAGAGCAGGGCAGTGCCCTTTTTGCAGGCTGCGGTGCTGTTTGCAGCCCTGTGCATCTTTGCCCGCAGCACCGCGCTGGTGCTGGCGGCCTTTCTGGCAGCACCGGTGCCTGCTGCGCAGACCCTGCTGCATCTGGGGCAGCAGGCGGTGGAGAGCCGGGCAGCAGAACCGTCTGCGGAAAGCGCGGCGGAGGCTGCATCCGCACCTTCTCCGGCGCAGGAGGCCGCCGCCCCGGTGCAGACCGGGGTGGAGCAGTATTTTGTGGCCTTGCAGCCGGACGAAGCCCGCCCTGCCGATGCAGGCGCGGTGACAGAGCAGCAGTTCGGGCAGGGCAGCGGCGAAAAGTACATCCCCTGCGGTGCGGGCAGCATCAAGAATAACACCCGGCAAACGGCGGCAGACATTGCCGCCGAGGCGGCGCAGCCCCTGCCCTTTGCCATCGAAAAGGACAGCGCTGCGCCGCAGGTGCTCATCATGCACACCCACGCCACCGAGGACTACCGCCTTTCTGCCGGGCTGTGGTTCACCCCCGGGGACGGTGCCCGCAGCACCGACCGCAGCATCAATATGTGCGCGGTGGGGCGGGTGATGGCCGATACCCTCAACGCGGCGGGCATCTGCACCCTGCACGACGAGACCCTGAACGACTACCCCAGCTATACCGGCAGCTATGCCAACAGCCGGGCGGTGGTGCAGCAGTATCTGGCGCAGTACCCCAGCATCAAGGTGGTGCTGGACGTCCACCGCGACGCCATCGAGCGGGAAAACGGCACCCGCTGCGCCCCGGTGTGCACCATAGACGGACGGCAGGCGGCGCAGGTGATGATCATCTGCGGGTGCGACAACGGCACCAGCGTGCAGCTGCCCGCATGGCGGCAGAACCTGCGTTTTGCCGCTGCGTGGGAGCGCAGCATGGAGGCAAAATACCCCGGCCTTACCCGCCCGGTGCTGTTCAGCTACCGGTTCTATAATCAGGACCTGACCACCGGCAGTCTGCTGATCGAGATCGGCGGGCACGGCAACAACTTAAATGAGGCCCTGTACGCCGGATATCTGGCAGCACAGGGCCTCGCGGATGCACTATTAAGTTGAGGGTCAGCCGCCAAGGCTGGAGATCATGCTGCTCTTGGCAGACTGATAGTAACTCCATGCCTGATCGGCCACGGTCTCGGGCTGGTTATACTCCCGCAGCACGCGGCGCATCTCGCTGACCACCGAGGAGACGGCACTGTCGTAGGTGCTCTCCACCGAGGAGAGATGCTTGTAGGCGATGCTGACCTTATTGGCAAAGGTCCGCTCTTCGGCGGGCAGAGCGTGGTACTCATCCTTTGCGGCAGATATTGCGGAGGACACCGCAGACCGTGCCGAGGATTCCAGCGAGTACAGCTGGCTCAGCAGAGAGGAGATCTTGGCATCGCACTCGGGGTTTGGCGGGTCGTAGACGTGGTCGGGATCATACGATGTGCCGGACTGGGAAGTGCCTCCGTAGGTGGGGAACCAGTCGCCGAACATAAATTCGTTGTATCCGGCAATGAATTCCTCCTTGGTGCAGCCGCTCAGCAGGGCTGCCAGTGCGCAGCTGACCACGGCAAGGGTCAGCAGACGGATGATATGGTGTGTGTGTTTCATGATCTCCTCCAGAATCTGTTTTTGCGGAATACCGCTTTTTTCCATTTTACCAGAGAAAAGGCGTTCTGACAAGCAAAAAAGCGAAAATTTGCCTGATGCCGCACCGTAAGGTTGACAAAATGCCGCCAACGTGCTATTTTAAAACAACAAATGCAAGGAACGGGAAAAGTAGCGCGGGCCGTCCGGCCCAGAGAGTGCGGCACAGCTGAGAGCCG
>ERZ772872.2575-NODE-2575-length-14519-cov-3.537887_pt1 | contig 14519 bp, 14 predicted proteins | sample MGYA00512132_ERZ772872 | MGnify/ENA primary metagenome ERZ772872 (study PRJEB29015, sample SAMEA2737724) | human gut metagenome | biome: human gut; feature: human-associated habitat; material: faeces | place: China | collected 2012 ...
GGCACGCCTTTGGGGTGCCTTTTCTTACTTTGAGAGGGAGAAAGTTTCCGTATGGGAACTTTCGGGCGTTCGTGTTTTTGTAAAGTCAAAACACAGATTGTCGGCAAACGAAGTTTTTCGACAGTCTCGCTTGCCGGCGGAACGGCAGTTCCGCGGCAGATTATAGTTTCATGGCCCGCGCAAGCTTGCTTTCGTTCTCGGGGACAAGGTCGAGCTGGTCGGCCAACTCGGCGGCGAGGGCATGGAACGCCTTTTCGTCGCCTGCGACATATTCCAGCTCGATCTCGCACAGCGGCGCGCTCCGACCCTCGCGGCGCAGCTCACCCTTGTCGAGCGCAAGCTCGCAGACCGTATCCTGCTCCTGAAGCAGTACGGCGCAGCGGCGGAACGAGACCGTGCAAATCTTCTTGAGCTCCGCGTGCAGCAGTTCGCCGCACAGCGCCTCGGGCGCGCCCTTTTCGGGCAGCTGCCGCAGACCGTCTTCGAGCGTACCTGCATCGCACTGATATTCCTCGTGTGCGCGCAGACCGTCCGTGCTTTCCTCCTCGCCGCGCAGCTTCATGCAGCACACCGTGCGCTCGTTTTCGCGGCGCAGGCGCAGCGCAGCCTTCTTATTGCGCAGCATCCCGTCCGCGGTATCGAAATAGCTCGACTCCATGCGGATGGTGCGGCTCTGGCTGCCGATGCGCGAGGAGGCCCACAGCAGCGCGCGGTTCAGCAGCAGCTCGTCCGCACGCCATTTGTATTCCTTCTCCATCGTTTTATTCATGCTCTTACCTGTCCGTTTCCGTAGATGATATACTTGGTCGTGGTCAGCGCATTCAGTCCCATCGGGCCGCGTGCGTGCAGCTTCTGAGTGGAAATACCGATCTCCGCGCCGAAGCCGAACTCGAAGCCGTCTGTAAAGCGCGTGGAGGCGTTGACATAGACCGCCGCCGCGTCCACTTCCTCCAGAAAACGCTGGGAAGCGTCGTAGTCGCGGGTGATGATGCACTCCGAGTGGCCGGTGTTGAAGCGGTTGATGTGGTCGATGGCCTCGTCAAGCGAGTCGACGACCTTGCAGGAGATCTCGTAGCCGAGGTATTCGCGGCCGTAGTCTTCGTCGGTAGCCGGAAGGATGGCGTCGCCGAGGATTTCGGTCGTGCGCGCGCAGCCGTGGATGGTGACATGGTCGTCCGCCAGACCCTCTGCCGCCATCGGCAGGAATTTCAACGCGACATCCCGGTGCACGAGCAGGCTCTCCGCCGCGTTGCACACGCTCGGGCGCTGGCACTTGGCGTTGACAAGGATGTTCTTTGCCATTTCGAGGTCTGCGGAAGCGTCGACATAGATATGGCAGTTGCCGGTTCCGGTCTCGATGACGGGCACGGTCGCGTTCATAACGACCGAGCGGATGAGGCCTGCGCCGCCGCGCGGAATGAGAACGTCGAGATAGCCGTTGAGCTTCATCATCTGAGTCGCGGTCTCGCGCGAGGTATCCTCGACGAGATTGATGGCGTTTTCGGGCAGACCGCAGGAAGCAAGCGCCTCGCGCATGATCTTCGTCAGGCACATCGAGGAGCGGAAGGCCTCCTTGCCGCCGCGCAGGATGCAGGCCGAGCCGGCCTTGAAGCACAGCGCCGCCGCGTCGACGGTGACGTTCGGGCGCGCCTCATAAATGATGCCGATCACGCCCATCGGGACGCGCTTCTGACCGATATTGAGGCCGTTCGGGCGTCTGCGCATCCAGAGCACCTCGCCGACCGGGTCGGGCAGGGCGGCTACCTGACGGCAGCCCTCCGCGATGCCCGCAATGCGCTTTTTATCGAGCATCAGGCGGTCGATGAGGCCGTCGTTCAGTCCGGCGGCTCTGCCGTTTTCGATGTCGACGGCGTTTGCCGCGATGATTTCGTCTGCACGCGCCTCGAGCGCGTCTGCGATGGCGAGAAGCGCACGGTTTTTATCGTTCGTGCCGAGCTTTGCGACCGTGTATTTCGCACGTCGCGCGTCCTCGGCGATTTCAAGAAGCTGTCGCATTGATTTTCACCTCTGAGTTATTCATTGTTTCGGGAAAAGAGCGTTCCGACCTGCTTGCCGTCCACGATGTCGTACAGCAGGCCCTGCTTGTCGCCGTTGGCCACGAGCATGGGGATGTTCGCGTCCATGCACAGCTCGGCCGCGCCGATCTTGGTCGCCATGCCGCCCGTGCCGAGCGAGGAGCCGGCGCCGCCGGCCATTTTGCGCACCTTGGAGGTGATGACCGGGACATGGGAGATCAGCTTCGCCTGCGGATTCTTGCGCGGGTCGGAGTCGTACAGGCCGTCGATATCCGAGAAGATAACCAGCAGATCGGCATCGCACATGCGTGCCACGACTGCGGACAGCGTATCGTTATCACCGAAGTTCTCGATGTGCTTCAGCTCGGCAGTTGCAACCGTGTCGTTTTCGTTGATGATGGGCACAACGCCGATCTTGGTCAGCGCGGTAAACGTGTTATGGATGTTGGTGCGCTGGTCGTCATCGACGATATTCTCGCGCGTCAGCAGGATCTGCGCCACGTTAATGCCATATTCCAGAAACATCTTGTCGTAAATGTGCATCAGCTCACACTGCCCGACAGCCGCTGCCGCCTGCTTGACCGACAGCTCCTTCGGTCTCTCCGCCAGACCGAGCTTTGCCGTGCCGACCGCCACCGCACCCGAGGATACGAGCACCATCTCGAAGCCGCGGTTCTGCAGGTCGCTGATCGTGCGTACCAGACGCTCGATACGGCGGATATTCGGCTTGCCGTTGTCATAAGTCAGCGTCGAGGAGCCGACCTTGACGACAATGCGCCGGACCTCGTTCATGTTCAGCATAAAAATGACCTCCAAAAGATAACGTGGAAGCCTTTTCCCGGACTTCCGCCAATATACACATTTTATCACACTAAAACGCGAGAGACAAGCCGAACGCAAATCTTTTACACTTTATACACATTGTGAAAATTTTATACGGAGATTTTTATCGTTTGCACAGAATTTTTATTTCAAAACCCGTCATATTGTGCTATACTATATCTTATCTTCTTATGCCCAAATTCGACAGTACCGCTTTTCAGCGGCGCTGTCCGCATATATATTATAATGAAAGGAAGGGACCCGTTATGGCAAACCGCATGGTTCTTCATATTGCCGGTCAAAAATACAATCTGGTCTCCGACGAGAGCGCGGACTATATGAATGAGGTAGCCGAGCTGGCACGCCAGACCGTGGCGCACTGCGGCGGCTCGCCGTCGTTCGCATCCACACGCGCGCTGGCACTGGCAACGGTCACGCTGGCGGATGATTACATCAAGGCCAAGTCTGCCGCCGAAGCCGCTGAGGCAAAATGCCGTGCCCTCGAAGCCGAGCTTGCCGCACTGCGCGACCGGCAGGCGCAGAATAACGGCAAGCACCCGAATCACAACCGCAAATGAGGAATAAAGTAGAACTTCTTGCTCCCGCCGGTTCGCCGGAGGGCATTCGCGCCGCTGTGCAGTCCGGTGCAGGCGCAGTCTATATGGGCTTCGGTATGTTCAACGCACGCCGCAACGCACAGGGCTTTTCGCATGACGAGATGGCGGACGCCATCGCCTACTGCCGCGCACGCAACGTAAAAACCAATATCACACTCAACATTCTTGCAGGCGACCGCGAGCTTGAGGACGCACTCGAGGACGCAAAGTTCCTGTACGAAGCAGGCGCGGACGCGCTCATCATTCAGGATCTGGGACTGGCGCGGCTCATCCACGCACATGCGCCGGATTTCGCGCTGCACGCCTCCACGCAGATGACCATTCACACGCTCGATGCTGCCAAGCAGGCGCGCGACATCGGCTTTTCGCGCGTGGTGCTCAGCCGGGAATGCTCCCGCGAGGAGATCAAACTCATCACCGAGCAGGCCGGTGTCGAGACCGAGGTGTTCGTGCACGGTGCGCTGTGCATGTGCTACTCGGGCCAGTGCTACCTGTCCGCCGTGATCGGTCAGCGCTCGGGCAACCGCGGTCTGTGTGCACAGCCGTGCCGCCTGCCGTACAGCGGCGGCTATCCGCTGTCGCTCAAGGATCTCATGCTCGCCGGACATGTTGCCGAGCTGTCCGACTGGGGTGTGTCCTCGCTCAAGATCGAGGGCCGCATGAAGCGTCCGGAGTACGCCGCTATTGTAACCAAGGTCTACTCTGACCTGCTCCGCGAGCACCGCAGACCGACCGCCGAGGAGCGCGACATTCTGCGCCGCGTGTTCTCGCGCGACGGCTTCACCGACGGCTACTACACCGGCAAGCTGGGCGACAGCATGTTCGGCACCAAGACCGATGTGCCGATGAACGAGGTAAAGAAACTCTATGACGAGGCCGCGCACCGCTTTGCCGAGGGCAAGGAGGCGCCGCTCGTGCCGGTTTCCCTCTGCTTTACCGCCCGCAAGGACACCGGCGCGGTACTCAGCGCGGACGGCGTTTCGGTCGTCATGCCGGTGGAGCAGGCGCAGAACCGCCCGACCACACCGGAGATGATCGAAAAATCGCTCAGAAAGACCGGCGGCACGCCGTTTTATATTGAGAATATGCGTATCGAGGTGCAGGACGGCCTGATGATCCCGGCGTCCGTGATGAACGGCATGCGCCGCGACGCACTCGACCTTCTGCTGGCAAAACGCGGCGTTGCGCCCTCCCGCGACTGGCTGCACGGCAGCGTGCTGCCGCGCGACGACGAGGCCGCTGCCCGCGAGGGCTTCCGCGGCTACACCGCCACGGTGCGCACTAAGGCGCAGGCGGATGCGCTGCGCGAGCTTGGTCTGGAGACCGTTTACGTCCCGCTTGAGGTTGCGGCGCAGACCGGACTGCCCGCCATCCTGCCGCGCGTGTTCTCGGACAACGAGCAGCCGCAGATCGAGATGCTGCTCGGTGAAGCCATGAGCCGAGGAACCGACACGGTTCTCGCCGGAAACATCGGCCACATCCCGCTTGCCAAGCGGCTTGGCTTTACCGTGCACGGCGATTTCGGTCTGAACGCCTACAACAGCAAAACGCTGAGCGCACTGGCTGAAATGGGCGTTTCCCGCCAGACGCTTTCGTTCGAGGCTCGTCTGGCGCAGATTCGAGATATGCGCGGTCCGCTCGAGACCGACCTGATCGTCTACGGCCGTCTGCCGCTGATGATCTTTGAAAACTGCGCGATCCGCCGTCAGCACGGCGGCAAGTGCTCGTGCCAGAACGGCGTGACGTACCTCACCGACCGCCGCAAGGAGCGTTTCCCGCTGCTAAACGAATTCGGCTGCCGCAACACGCTGCTGAACAGCCGTCCGCTCTGTCTGCGTGAGGATTTTGCCCGTCTGGGCGTACAGACCGCGCGTCTGCAGTTCACCATCGAATCGCCCGAGGAATGTGTGCGGATTGCCCGCGCGTTCCTGTCCGGCGCACCGCTGGACGGCGAATTTACCAACGGATTATATAAAAGAGGAGTCGAATAATGGAGATCGTTTTAGCGTCCGCTTCGCCGCGGCGCAGGGAGCTTCTGAGCCTTATCACCGAACACTTTACGGTCTGCCCTGCCGATGCGGACGAAACCCTGCGGGATGCGCCGCTCGGCGAGGAAGTCACCCGTCTTTCCCGCCTCAAGGCCGAGGCTGTGCAGGCGCAGTACCCGAACGCCGTGTGCATCGGCTCGGATACCATGGTCACGATCGACGGACTGCGCCTCGGCAAGCCGAAGGACGCGGACGAGGCCGCTTCCATGCTCCGCCGTCTGCGCGGACGCACCCATGAGGTGCTGACCGGACTTGCCGTGCTCACGCCGGACGGCGGGGCGCACACGCTGCACACCTGCACGCGCGTCACCTTCCGCGATTTTGCGGAGGACGAGCTTGCCGCCTACCTCGCCACCGGAGAGCCGCTCGACAAGGCCGGTGCCTACGGCATCCAGGGCCACGGCGCACTGCTCATCAAGGGCATCGAGGGCGACTATTACAGCGTCATGGGTCTGCCTGTGGCTCCGCTTTATACCATTCTGCGCGATATTCATGCGGTGTAAGCCGCATTTACCTGCTGAAATTCCACATTTCAGTGCAACATTATGAAAGGAAGATTCGTTTTGCGACGACGTCATAAAGTCGGCTCTCCGCTCCTGATCGGTGCGGCAGTCGTCATTCTGCTGTGCATTCTCTCCGCGGTGTACAGCGGCATCAGCGGCAATTCCTCGCCGATCACGAGAGCCGCCGGTGCGGTTGTCCGGCCGTTTCAGCGGTTCGGCACCGGTGTCGGACACTTTTTCAACAAGGGACTGGATTATTTCACCGAGTTTGATGCACTCAAGGCCGAGAATGAGCAGCTCAAGCAGCAGATCAGCGACAATGCACAGCTTGTGCGCGACGCACAGATCGCGCTCGAGGAAAACAACCAGCTGCGCTCTCAGCTTGGGCAGCCGGAGAACACCCGCACCACCACCACGGTCAGCGCCGAGGTCATCGCCCGCAGTCCGGGCGACTGGGCGGATACGCTGACGCTGGACAAGGGCAGCTCGAGCGGCGTCAACAAGGACGATCTTGTAACGACCGTGGACGGCATGCTCGGCTTTGTCAGCGAGGTGACCGACAACACCTGCGAGGTGACTTCCATCACCGACCCGAAAATGCAGTGCGGCGCGCTTGTCACCCGCACGCGCGAGACCGCCATCGCGGAGGGCGACTATAACCTGATGACACGCGGTGCGCTTCGCCTGTCCTATCTGCGCGAGGACTCCAAGGTGATCGTCGGCGATACGGTCGAGACCTCGGGACGCGGCGGTGTATTCCCCAAGGGCATCCTCATCGGCACGGTGGAAAGCGTACAGCCGGAGGAAAGCGGTCTGTCGTATTATGCGGTCATCAAGCCGTTTGTCAGCGTGGACAGCGTTTCCTCTGTTTCCATCATCACCGAATACACGGACACAGCGGAGTAAGCCATGCAGAGAGAACATATTTCTATCCCGAAGCTGATCGCGTATGTGCTGTTTTCGGTGATTATCTTCGCGCTGCAGACCGGCACGTTCGGCGGCATGCGCATTTTCGGCTCTGCGGTCGATCTGCTGCCCGCACTTGTCACGGCAGCCGCGCTGCTCGGCGGCCCGGCGGAGGCGGCTGTTGTCGGCTTGACGGTCGGCATCTGCTATGACCTCAGCTTCACCGGCGTGGACGGTCTCTATCCCCTGTTTTTCCTGCTGTTCGGCTATGCCGCCGGAAAGCTCTGCCAGAGACTGCTCACCCGCAATTATATTTCCATGCTCATCCTTACGGCGTTTGAGTGTGTGCTGCTCGGTCTGCTGCGGTATCTCTTCTCGCTGATGCATGCAGGCGCGTCCTTCCTGATCGTCCTGCGGCAGCTTGCCGTCGGTACGGTGCTGACCTGCCTGTTCTGCTTTATCGTTTACCTGCCGCTGCGCAGGCTCAGCGGCAAATCCCGTAAGCGCAGCCGCTGACCCTTTGCGGAAAGGAGCACTTCCCCATGTTAAATAAACCTCAACTGCTTCGCCGTCTGCTCGCGCTGTGCGGACTGCTGCTGCTGTGCAGCGGTGTGGCGCTCTCGCAGTTATTCCAGCTGCAGATTTTGAGCGGCGAAAAGTATGTCCGCCGCTCGGCGGAGTTTCTCACCACCACGTCTACGGTTTCCGCTGCCCGCGGTGAGATCCTCGACCGCTACGGCAGGCCGCTCGTCACCAACAACACCGGCTTTTCGCTCGTGCTCATCTACTCGTCCTTCTGGGACGGCAACGACAAGCGGTTTGATACCCTGCTCGATCTGACGCACCGTATCCAGACCGCAGCCGTGGACGCGACCGCCAAGCAGAATGCCGCAAAGACGGCTGCTGCCACCGATTCCTCGAGTGACACCTCTGCGGATGCCGCAGACAGCACGGATACATCCTCGGACACCCCGACCGACACCGCGCAGGCGGTTTCTGCGGACACAGCGGCGATTCCGTCCATCAACGACCGGCTGCCGATCACGCAGTCCGCGCCGTTCACCTACAACAGCGCATCGCTGACCGAATTATCGGGTTATATGAAGGACAGCGCCAAGTCGCTCGGTCTGGATGCGGTTACGGCGGCCATAGACGCTGCTAAGCAGGCGAGCGAGACCGCCCCCAAGACCGACGAGAACGGCAACACCATTGATCAGGCGGCGCAGGTGGATGCGACCAAACTGGTCTCCCCGACCGAGTTTATCAATGCCATGCGCGCCTATATGGAGAAAAACCTCGGCATGCCGACCGATCTCTCGCTTGCGGACGCCCGCACGATGGTCGGCATCTATTACAGCATGCGCACGGTCGGCTTCAGCAATCAGGCGACCTACACGCTCGCGGACAATGTGCCGATGGACCTGATCGCCTATATCAAGGAGCACAGCGCGGATTTTCAGGGCATTGAAATCCAGAGCGAAGCCGTCCGCCAGTACGACACCTCCACCGCCGCACACCTGCTCGGCACGATTGGCTCCCTGACCTCCGACGAGTGGAGTTCCGACAAAAACGGCGGCCCTTACAAGGACAAGGCAGGCTACCAAATGAGCGATCTCATCGGCAAATCCGGTCTGGAGAGCGCGCTCGAGTCCTACCTGCACGGCACGGCAGGCTCCCGCACGGTAGAGACCGACCTTGGCGGTTCGGCTATTGCCGAGCAGACCACCGCTACGGCTCCCAAGCCCGGCGACAATGTTATCACCACGATTGACCTTGACCTGCAGGAAGTCGCTGAGAAATCGCTGGCAAGCAATCTCTCCGCTTACGGCAAGGGCGGCGCGGCTGTTGCGCTGGACCCGAACACGGGCGAGGTGCTCGCAATGGCGTCCTATCCGACCTACGATCTGGCAAACTACAACAAAAACTACGCCTCTATCCAGGCGGACAACCGCCATCCGGAGGTAAACCGTGCAACCTCGGGTGTGTACCCGCCGGGCTCCACCTTTAAGATGGTGACCGCCATCGCGGGTCTGGAGGAAGGTATCATCTCCGGCGACACCTACGTTACCTGCACCGGCACCTACGAATACGGCGGACAGACCTTCCGCTGCAACAACCACGACACGCCCATGACGCTCAACGTCACGGATGCGCTCAAATACTCGTGCAATTCGTTCTTCTACACGGTCGGTCAGAAGCTGACCGGTGAGCACCTCGAGCAGTGGACTAAGAAGTTCGGTCTCGGCACGGCGACCGGCATCGAGGTCGGCGAAGCCACCGGTCAGGCAGCAGGCCCGACCTATCGTGCGCAGCAGCGCAAGGCCGACCCGGCGATCCGCGAGTGGCAGGGCGGCGATGATCTGAACGCAGCGATCGGTCAGTCGGATAACGGCTTTACGCCGCTGCAGCTGGCAAACTATGTTTCCGCTATCGTAAACGGCGGCACGCTGTACAAGCCGACGCTCGTCAAAAGCATCAAAAGCTACGATTACAGCAGCTTTATGAAAACCGATGAATCCGAGGTGCTCGGCAAGATCGACATTTCGGATGCCACGCGCGAGCTTGTCATGCAGGGCATGAGCGAGGTTACCGACGAGGGTGGTACCGCAGGCAGCGTTTTCGCGGACTACCCCATCAAGGTTGGCGGCAAGACCGGTACGGCCGAGATGTTCGAGAACGGCGAGTCGTTCGACAACGGTCTGTTCATCGCGTTTGCGCCCTTTGACAACCCGCAGATCGTTATCTGCGTAGTCGGTGAAGGCGCAGGCCACGGCGCTTACGTTGCGCCGATCGTGCGTGATATGCTCGATGAGTATTTCTCCGTCGGCAAGTCGGACAGCGCAGCCTCCCGTCAGGCGGAGAACACCCTGATTCGATAAAACAATTGTAAGCGAAACTGCAGTTTCGCGGCAGCCTAAGCCCGGCAAATGTGATTTTGCCGGGTTTTTTCTTTCCAAACCCGGTGCCATTTGAAGTTTTCGTCAAAAAATTCGCGATGAACGCTTGTAAACCGCCCGCTGTTAGTTTATAATACACTTGTAGGCGAATCTGCAGATTTATGCAGTATTGCCTTAAATAAGGTTTTCTTTCGGAGGCGGTATGTTGAAGGTGATTCTTGTTGCGTCCGGTAAGGGCGGCACAGGAAAAACCTCCCTTACAGCGGGCGTAGGCGCGGCTCTCGCGCAGCTTGGCAGCAAAGTGCTGCTGATTGACGGCGACTGCGGTCTGCGCAATCTGGATATCGTGCTCGGCATGTCCGACCGGGTGGTCTACTCGTTTGCCGATGTGGCAGGCGGCGCGGTTCCCCTCGCGGATGCCATGGCGTGTCATCCGGATATGAAAACGCTGTACTTACTCACTGCACCGGTGGCACTTCCCGCTCTCAGCGAGCGCGGCATGGAGCAGTTGGCTGTGCAGGCCGAGGAGGCCGGGTTCGACTACCTGCTGATTGACGGTCCCGCCGGACTGCCGGCTGAGCTTTCCTTTCTGGCGCATATTGCCACGCAGGCGATCATCGTCACCTCGACCGACCGCGTGTGTGTCCGCGGCGCGGAACGCTGTGCCCGCAAGCTGGAGGAGGAATACTGCATCCAGCGCATCCGCATGGTGCTCAACCGTGTGCGCCCGCAGCTCATCAGCCACGGCAAATCCGGCAACATCGACGACGCGATGGACGAAGCAGGGCTTCCCCTGCTCGGTCTCGTACCCGAGGATGTGGACCTCATTTCGTGCAGCAACAGCGGCAGGAGCATTCATGCCGTCAAGCACACGGGCGCGGCTCGCGCCTTTATGAATATCGCCCGGCGGCTCAACGGCGAGCGTATTCCACTTAAATTGTAAGTAATCTCAAAATGAATATACAGGAAAGGGGTTATTCCTGATGAATATAGCACTGATCGCACATGACCGCAAAAAAGAACTGATGGTACAGTTTTGCATGGCATACTGCGGTATTCTTGCAAAGCATAACATCTGTGCCACCGGCACCACCGGCAAATTTGTTGAAGAAGCTACCGGTCTGAAAATCGACAAGTGCCTTGCGGGTATGCAGGGCGGCGAGGAGCAGATCTCCGCGCGCGTAGCCTACAACGAGATCGACCTCGTGCTGTTTTTCCGTGATCCGATGTCCAACGCACAGTACGAACCGGACGTTCATGCGATTTCCCGCCTGTGTGACATGCACAATATCCCGATTGCAACCAACTCGGCAACCGCCGAGATGCTCATCCTCGGTCTGGACCGCGGTGATCTGGATTGGCGTAATATTGTCAACCCGAAGAACAAAAAATAAACAATAGCATTCGTTGCACCGGATCGGGTACGCCAATTCGGTGCATACGTCTGTCTTGAGGAGAATCAAAATAGTTATGGAAAAAGTAAAACCCAGAACCTTATCCGGCTTTATGGAGCTGCTTCCGGCACCGCAGGTGCAGATGGAGCGCATCATGCAGGTACTGCGCGAAACCTATGCGCTGTACGGCTTCTATCCGCTGGATACCCCGCTGATCGAGTCCTCCGAGGTACTGCTTGCCAAGGGCGGCGGCGAGACCGAAAAGCAGATCTACCGCTTCACCAAGGGCGACAGCGACCTTTCGCTGCGCTTTGACCTCACCGTACCGCTCGCGAAGTACGTCGCCCAGCACTACGGCGAGCTGACCTTCCCGTTCCGCCGTTTCCAGATCGGCAAGGTTTATCGCGGTGAGCGCGCACAGCGCGGTCGTTTCCGCGAGTTCTATCAGGCGGACATCGACGTCATCGGTGACGGCAAGCTGGACATCATCAACGAGGCCGAGGTGCCGAGCATCATCTACAAGACGTTCACCTCGCTCGGTCTTCAGCGCTTCAAGATCCGCATCAACAACCGCAAGGTGCTCAACGGTTTCTTTGCTATCCTCGGTCTGACCGAAAAGGCCGGTGATGTGATGCGTACCATCGACAAGCTGGAGAAGATCGGCGCAGAGAAGGTAAAGACCATTCTGGTCGAGGATTTCGGCGTGGAAGCGGCTGCGGCTGACGAGCTGCTGAAGTTCATCGAGACGCCGGGCGGCACCGAGGGTATCCTCGCGGCGCTGGAGGGCTACAAGGGCAGAAACGAGGTATTCGACCTCGGCGCAGAGGAGCTGAAAACGGTTGCAACCTATATGCAGGCGTTCGGCGTTCCGGCTGACCACTTCGAGATCGACCTGACCATTGCCCGCGGTCTGGACTACTACACCGGCACCGTTTACGAAACCGCGATGCTCGACCATCCGGAGATCGGCTCCATCTGCTCGGGCGGCCGCTACGACAACCTTGCCGAGTATTACACCGACAAGCAGCTGCCGGGCGTGGGCATTTCCATCGGCCTGACCCGTCTGTTCTACGTTCTCGGCGAGCAGGGCTATCTGAACGACCAGATGAACAAGGCCCCGGCGGACGTTCTCATTCTGCCGATGACCGACGACATGGGCGCAGCCATCGAAACCGCGACCGCCCTGCGCGCTTCCGGTATCCGCACCCAGCTCTACGGCGAGCAGAAGAAGTTCAAGCACAAGATCGGCTACGCCGACAAGCTCGGCATTCCGTTCGTTATCTTCCTCGGCGAGGACGAAATCAATGCCGGCGTGGTCGCCGTCAAGGATATGGAGTCCGGTGAGCAGGTCAAGGTTTCGCTTGATGAGGCGGTAAACCTCATCCGTGCGGGTCTGGCAAAGAAGAACGAGGGCAAGGTAATCTGCGACAAGTCTATCTGACGCAGCGACCGACCCCGCGGAAAACATATTTAATATTGTTATCGTCCACCACACACGTTTGCATTCGGAGGTGCGTTTGATGGAAAAATTCGTCTGGAGCTGTACCAAGTTTCTCGCGGCGCTGCTTTGCGCGTTCTGCCTGAGTACGCTGCTGGGTCTGGCGGGACTGGTTGTTTTAGGCTATGTTTCTTTCATCGGCGGACTGTTCTGCGCGGTCTGGATTTATTCCAAGGAAATTTTTCCGGTTCTCCACAAGGACGAACTGGAGTAACCACACGGACAGCACGGAGGTGCGTTCTATGAAAAAACTGATCTGGGGTTGTACACAAATGATCGTGGGGATGCTCGGCGTGATTGCGTCGCTCATTTTCTTTGTATTCGGCGCGTGGGGCTGGCTGTCTGACGCGCTCCAGGTAATTTCCTTTATCCTGCTCTTTCTCTGCGCCTTCGTGGTGTTCCGGGGATACTTCGACTGTGTTCGCCCGGCACTCGCGGACGATAAGACTTCCGAATAACTTTTTGGCAACAAATCTTAGAAATAAGGATTGATAAAACATGAATAACACATCTATCGCAGGCATGAAGCGCACCCATATGTGCGGCGAGCTTCGTCTGGAGCACGCAGGTCAGACCGTTACCGTAAACGGCTGGGTTGACCGCGTGCGCGACAACGGCGGCGTACTGTTTCTGCTGCTGCGCGACCGTGCAGGCATCGTACAGTGCACCTTCGACAAGTCGGTCAACGCCGACCTGTTCGACATCGCGTTCACCTGCCGCACCGAGTTCGTCGTTGCGGTCAAGGGCAAGCTGGTCGCTCGTGACGCGGCGGCTGTCAACAAGAAGATGCCGACCGGCGAGGTCGAGATCATCGCTGAGGACATCCGCATCCTCTCCAAGGCGGAGACCACCCCGTTTGAGATCGACGACAACAAGGAGGTCGGTGATCAGATTCGTCTGAAGTACCGCTACCTTGACCTGCGCCGCCCGTCCATGCAGCGTAATCTGATGCTGCGCCACCGCGTAACGCAGGTTGCCCGCAACTACTTCGACGAGCACGGCTTCCTCGAAATCGAGACCCCGATGCTCACCAAGTCCACCCCCGAGGGCGCGCGCGACTACCTCGTGCCGTCCCGTGTACATCCGGGCAAGTTCTACGCCCTGCCGCAGTCTCCGCAGCAGTACAAGCAGCTGCTCATGCTCTCCGGCATGGATCGCTACATCCAGATTACCCGCTGCTTCCGCGACGAGGACCTGCGCGCCGACCGCCAGCCCGAGTTCACGCAGGTGGACATCGAGATGGGCTTCGTGCAGGGCGAGGACGTGATGAACCTCATGGAGGACGTCATGGCCGAGACGCTGGCCGCCGTGGGCGTGGAGCATGCGTTCCCCTTGCAGCGCATGCAGTACCGCGAGTCCATGGACCGCTTCGGCAACGACCGTCCCGACACGCGCTTCGGCATGGAGCTCGTTGACATCACCGACATCGTGAAGAACACGGGCTTCAAGGTGTTCTCGAGCGTGGCGCAGTCCGGCGGCGTGGTGAAGGCCATCAACGCGAAGGGCGCGGGCGACTGGAGCCGCGGCGACGTGGAGAAGCTGGCCGACATCGCGGCCGAGAACGGCGCGAAGGGCATGGCCTGGATCGCCTTCACCTCCGACGGCAAGGAGAAGAGCCCCATCATCAAGTTCTTCAGCGACGAGGAGTTCGCCGCGCTGAAGGAGGCCATGGACGTGGAGCCGGGCGACCTTCTGCTGTTCGCCGCCGACACCTACGAGGTGGCGAGCGCCGTGCTTTCCGCCCTGCGCCTGCACATGGCCGACGCGCTGGACGTGCCGCGCGAGGGCCATCAGCTGC
>ERZ772872.2583-NODE-2583-length-14496-cov-2.856035_pt1 | contig 14496 bp, 11 predicted proteins | sample MGYA00512132_ERZ772872 | MGnify/ENA primary metagenome ERZ772872 (study PRJEB29015, sample SAMEA2737724) | human gut metagenome | biome: human gut; feature: human-associated habitat; material: faeces | place: China | collected 2012 ...
TCGTTATGCGGACGACACCGCCTGTGAAAGCTTCCGTGACCAGGAAGAGTGTGCTGTAAAAAATTCCGCAGATCCCTGCTGTGGGTGTGAGACCGTTAACATCGACTGCAAAGCACACAACTGCACCTACAATGAGCACTGCAAATGCACCGCAGCTTCCATCAATGTATCCGGTGACAATGCACATCGCTGCTGTGATACAAAATGTGATACTTTCAGCTGCGAATGCTGATATCCTGAACAGAAATCCTGTTTCCATACAGAGCAGACATTCCTGTTTCTTTTGATCAGAAAGTCAAAAAGATCCGGCAGCGTTCCAGATGGAGTCTCTGCCGGATCTTATCCTGTTCATTTATTATCTGTTCTTAAGAAAATCCGGGATCTGGATGTCCTTTTTCTGAACAGTGCTTGTAGGAGCCTTTGTTCCAAACTGTGTGGAATTCATAGTCGGCAGGCTGAAGCTTGGCATGTTAAGGTTCATACCGCCTGGCTGTGACTGGCTTGTTTTTTTGGTGTTTCCGAATACAGAATTGGAAGCTCTGTTTCCAAATGGTGTGTTCTGAAGGTTATTGTCTGTAAGACCTGTAGCAATAACTGTAATTCTCGCATAATCTGCAACAGAATCATCATACATAGCACCAAAGATGATGTTTGCATCCTCACCTGTAAGCTCCTGTACATAACTTGCAGCATCGTTGGCATCCATAAGAGAAATATCTCCGGAAATGTTGATGATCACATGAGTAGCGCCCTTGATGGTTGTCTCAAGAAGCGGAGAAGATACCGCCTGCTGTACAGCCTCCATAGCCTTGTCATCACCTCTTGCCTCACCGATACCGATATGAGCGATTCCCTTGTCTGTCATGACTGTCTGCACATCTGCAAAGTCAAGGTTGATCAGAGCCGGCAGATTGATCAGGTCTGTAATACCCTGTACTGCCTGCTGAAGAACCTCATCAGCCTTACGCAGTGCTTCCGGCATGGTTGTTCTTCTGTCAACGATCTCAAGTAATTTGTCATTGGGGATGACAATCAAAGTGTCAACTGCTTTCTTCAGATTTTCGATTCCCGCAAGTGCATTGTTCATACGGGTCTTTGCTTCAAAACGGAAAGGCTTGGTAACAACACCGACAGTCAGGATACCCATCTCTTTTGCCGCACCGGCGATCACAGGAGCAGCTCCGGTTCCGGTTCCGCCTCCCATACCACAGGTAACGAAAACCATGTCCGCTCCCTCGATGATCTTCTTAACTTCCTCAATGCTCTCCTCAGCTGCCTTCTGTCCAACCTCCGGCTGTGCACCGGCGCCGAGACCTTTCGTAATTTTCTCACCAATCTGAAGTACAGTCGGAGCTTTACACAGTGTCAGAGCCTGTTTATCGGTATTAACACCTACAAACTCAACTCCGCCAATGGCCTCTTCCACCATTCTATTTACCGCATTATTACCTGCGCCGCCTACTCCAATTACAATAATTTTCGCAGAAGACTCAGCCTCATTCGTCATTATCTCTAACAATGTACTTCCTCCTTTATTTCTACCTGATATCCGATTCAGTGTAATAATCTATTCCAAGCTACATATACACATAGTTATATCATATATTTTTTTCGGTAATTAATCAACCATTAATTTTGTTTTTTTATACTTTTTTCACTAAATTTCGGCACTGTTTCTATTAACCGAAACATTTACAAAACAATCTCTGGCAAAATGTCCAAATACTGGTACTATATATTAAGAAAGCTTTTTTATCTTTACTCATAATCGGACTCATCACTGTAATCGCTGTACGAATTTTCATCATAATCCTCAGCGCCTTCTTCCTGATCACTGCTGTAATCAGCCTCTTCCTCGGTGCTGTCCGTACTGCTGTCTGAAGAGTCTTCTTCATTTTCTGTATCTTCGGTATCCGTACTCTGAGCATCTGGATCTTCGGAGTCTGTTCCGTCTCCGGAGCTTTCTGCCGAAGCCTGATAATCCTCCAGAGTGCCTACATAATTGCCATCACGGTCATATTCACTGACTCCGTCATAGCCTCCGTCTTCCCGGTAACCGCCCTTCCAGTTTCCTTTTTCTGCCATGGTTTCTTCTGTGGGGGCTTCGCCTACATAGGTCATGTTGGCATCGTACTCACCACTGCCTGTGTAATCTCCCTCTTCATCATAGCCACCTACCCAGTTTTCCTGCGCATACTCCAGATCCGTCTGCGGTTTCGGTCCTACATAGTTGCCATTTTCGTCGTATTCGCCTTCTCCGGTGTAATTTCCTTCCTCATCATAGCCTCCGGTCCAGTTTTCTGCGGAAGTCTGGCTCTCATCCTGTTCCTGCTCCAGGGTAATGTTCTTGGAATTATCATTTACATTTTCTGCATGGAGAATTCCTTTTTTTTCGGAAATCATCGGAAGGATAGCCAGAACTCTGGTCATTTTGTCTTCCAGATATTCATCCTTTCCAAGTTTAACTGTGATATCCCCGTAAACAAGACTGATCTGTCCGTCGTCTTCAAATTCAATGTGATCCGGAACCTTATCATTTTTTGCAAAAATAGTAGAAAGAGCAACTGCCGTGTTCATCACCGTTTCATCCTTGATGGGGAGTTTCTCGTTCTGGATCACTTTTTTGACTTTGATCCCGTCAAAAAACGGGATTTTTTCGTTACGTTCCGTGGATCCTTCCACAAAAATACCGTTTCTGTCAAAATAAATATAACTGTCCAGATAAGGGATACAGCCAACGATATCCTTCTCCTTCACACTGACACAGATGGTGTGCCGGTTCAGCCTTGTTACGGTATAGCCTTCTATAAAGGGAACATCCTTTGTGTTCTGCTTAGTATAAAGAAGCGGTGCAAGAACAGAATTGGATGCCAGCGGCCCCCTAAGCACCATCTTCCTGATCTGTTTTTCAGAATAATGGTTGCTGCCCATCACCTGCACTTCATCTACCTGATAATACGTAAAAAAGAAAATAATTCCTGCCAGCAGCAGGACAAGAAGTCCGCCAACTGCTTTCAGTGGCTTTTTTTTTGATGTTTTCATAAAGTTCCTCTGTCCTTTATCAGCAGACCGCCCAGTGCGGTCAGATCCTCACAGATATGTTCATAGCCTCTTTCTATGAAACAACAGCCCCGGATCCTGGTAATCCCCTGCGCGGCAAGTGCTGCGATCACAAGTGCCGCACCACCGCGAAGTTCCTCTGCTTCCACAGTACAACCGGTCAGGGGCTGCCCTCCGTATATCACAGCAACTCCATCCCGGATCTGGATCTGTGCTCCCATTTTACAGAGCCATGAAGCTGTTTTATATCTGTCTTCAAAAATCTTCTCGCGGATCCTGCTCACTCCCGGAATCGTGGCCAGTACCGCCATCGCAGGAGACTGCAAGTCTGTAGGAAATCCCGGATAAACTTCTGTTTCCAGAAGCTCCAGGGGAAAACCTGTATTTTTTCCGTTGACTATTAGTTTACCACCTACCCTGCGGCATTGTCCACCCATTTTCCGATATACGTCCAGGATTCCATCCATTTCCTCCAGAGGCGGATTTTCCAGGATGATCTCTCCTCTAGTTGCCGCCGCTGCCATGAGATAGGTTCCGGCGACAATACGGTCTGGTGGAATGCAGCCATCGCCAGCTTCAAGCTTCTCCACCCCTTCAATACAGATACAGCCATTTTCACGAATCCGGATCTTTGCCCCCATTCCGGTAAGATAATGGCAAAGCCAATAAATTTCCGGTTCACAGGCGCAGCCGTTAAGGACTGTTTTCCCCTCTGCAAGGACCGCTGCCAGAATGCCCTGCTCTGTAGCGCCTACACTTCTTTTTTGAAAAAACATCTCTGCGCCTCGGAGTTTTCCACAGGATGCCCGGATCATCCCGCCGTTTTCCACCACAGCTGCCCCAAGGCGGCGCAAAACCTGGATATGAAGATCCACCGGCCGCTTCCCGATCACACAGCCTCCGGGATATCCTGTCTGTGCCTTTTTGCTCCGCCCCAGCATTGCTCCCATTAAGATCACGGAAGAACGCATTTTTCCGGAATAACACTCCGGTATCATGGTGCCGTCCGCATGGCTGCAGTCCAGATAAAGATCTTGACCTTCCCACCAGGTTTCTGCCCCCAGATATTTCAGGATCTTTTCCATCAAATATACATCACTGATTTTCGGGCATCCCCGCAGTACACTGGTCCCGGTGCTTAAGAGTGCTGCTGCCATAACCGGAAGTGCCGCATTTTTTGACCCCTGGATCCGGACGCTTCCATGCAGCGGCCTGCCTCCGGTCACGATGATCTCATCGATCTCATTCAAGTATTCCACTCCTAAAAGGGCCTCTTACTTGTTATTCTATGTGATCCTTCCATGTCTGTGACTGCTGACACTTAAGGCCAGCCCCATTTCCCCCAGAAGAAAAACAACAGAAGTTCCGCCATAGCTTACAAAGGGCAGAGTGATCCCGGTGTTGGGAATCGTATTCGTTACTACTGCAACATTCAGGACTACCTGGATCGCCATATGTGCCATGATCCCGGCACACAGCAGCGTTCCCTGCAGATCCCGGCAGTTTAATGCCAGAATACAAAGCCTCCAGATCAGAATACCAAACAGAAAAAGTGTCAGAAAGGCTCCCAGTATCCCCGTTTCCTCACACACAATAGAAAATATCATATCATTCTGGGCTTCCGGGACAAATCCCAGCTTCTGCAGACTGTTCCCGAACCCCTTGCCGAAGATCCCTCCGCTTCCGATTGCATACAGGCCCTGTATAGTCTGAAATCCTTTTTCATATTTTTCCGGATTCCGCCAGATTGCCAGGCGTTCCAGACGATAACTCTCCGCGGCAAGAAAAACCGCAATAAATCCTATCCCCGCACCTCCAAGTGCGAGAAACTGCAGATACCTGGGATTGGCCACAAAGATCAGCAGCACACCGATCCCCAGAATGATCACCGCTGTGCTTAAGTTATTGGAGCCCACCAGACCTGCTACCGGAAGCAACGTCATCATAGTCCTGCAGATAAACCAGAATCCGGTTGTTTTGCTTTTTGTATTGCTGATCTGCCACACCAGAAACAATATCACTGCCACCTTGGAAAACTCCGACGGCTGAAAGGAAAGCGGCCCCAGGTTCAGCCACCTCTTCGATCCATTGATCTCCTGTCCGAAAAGCAGGACTGCAGCAGACAGAAAAAGCGAAAAAATATAGGCAGCCGGCGCCAGCTTTACAGACAGCCGGTAATCTACCCGTGATGCCAGATACATAACAAGCAGCCCCAGTGCCGTGGCAAAGAGCTGCTTCTTAAAATAATAGGCAGAGTCGTGGAAACGTACTCTGCCATTATATTCACTTGCCGAAAAAAGCGCCCCGAGTCCCAATACCACCAGAATCAGAACCAGTACCCAGAGAACGGTATCTGTCTTTCCGGTCTGTTTCTGTCCTGCCTTCATGCATGGCCTCCACAGTGGTCTTTATTTCAGCTTATGTATGTATTTTTCGGATTATTACAGTGCTTTCACGTATTCCTTGAACATGTCACCGCGCTGCTCATAATTATCAAACTGTCCCCAGCTTGCACATGCCGGTGAAAGCAGAACTGCATCTCCGGGATTGGCTTTTTCCGCACAGACCTGGACAGCTTCCTTCAGATCCTCGCAGAGGATGATATCTGTAAATCCAAGACGTTCTGCTGCTGCTTTAATCTTCTCTTTCGTCTGACCGATGAGAACAAGATAACGGACTTTTCCGTCGAAGGATTCTATCCACTCATCATAGCTGGATTCCTTATCATATCCGCCGCCGATCAGAAGAGTCGGACGGTTCATTGCCTGAATCCCCTTGATGGCCGCATCCGGATTGGTTCCCTTGGAATCGTTGTAATATGCAACACCGTTTTTCTCTGTCACATACTCGATCCTGTGTGGAACTGCCACAAACTCACAGACACTCTTGCGGATACTCTCCACAGAAACACCCGCATAATATGCCATGGCTGCTGCTGCCATTACATTCTCGTGATTATGACGTCCCAGGATCTTAAGCTCTCCGGTTTTTACGATCGGTATCTCTTCTTTTTCTGTTTTGAGAATGATCTGGTCTCCGTCCAGATAGATTCCCCTATCCAGTTTGCGAAGACTTGAGAAATATACCATCTTCGGAACGATATTTTCACCGAATTTACGAAGGACTTCATCCTCGTAATTCAGAACACATACATCTTCCGGTCCCTGATTTTTGGTGATCAATTCTTTTACACGGATGTATTCCTCCATGGTATGATGACGGTTCAGATGATCCTCTGTGATGTTGAGGATCGCACTTACCTTCGGGCGGAACTGGTCAATGGTCTCCAGCTGGAAGCTGCTGATCTCCGCAACAGTTACGGAATCCTCCCTCATCTCCAATGATTTGGATGTATATGCAGTTCCGATATTTCCTACAACAAATACAGATTCACGGGCATCTCCCATGATCTTTCCGAGGAGTGCTGTAGTTGTTGTCTTACCGTTGGTTCCTGTGATCGCAAGAACCTCTCCCTTGCCTGTACGGTAGGCAAGCTCCACCTCGCTCCATACCGGAAGGCCCTTTTCATAGAAGCTCTTTACCAACGGAAGGTCTGTGGGAACTCCCGGGCTTAGCACTACGAGATCAAGACTGTCCAGCGCTCTCTCCGGAAAATCTCCGGCCCAGATCTCCGGGGTGTATTTTCCGTTTGTTTTATGTAATACTGCCTCTTTATCAAGATCTGCGTTTCCGTCATAGATCACCGGCTGTGCTCCTGCACTTCCAAGCAGATCAGCTGCTCCGATGCCGCTTTTTCCGGCTCCGAAAACGAGAACTTTTTTTCCTTTTAAATCCATTTTTCTGTTCCTCCTTATAATGCCAGGAGAGCGATCAGGCACATAATAGCAGTTACAACAGAGAACACTGCAACAACTCGTGTCTCGGACCACCCACAAAGCTCAAAATGATGGTGGATAGGCGCCATCTTGAAGATTCTTTTTCCGTGTGTTGCCTTGAAATAGGATACCTGGAGCATAACAGACAATACCTCCACAAGGTAGATCAGTCCGACCAGGATGATAAACAGCGGCATCTGCATGGCATAAGCCACACCAGCCACAAAGCCACCCAATGCCAGAGAACCGGTGTCTCCCATAAATACCTTGGCAGGATATACATTAAACAGAAGGAAGCCCATCAATGCACCTACTACAGCACAGGTAATCGGTTCGATTCCGCTGTTGGTTCCCACTGCAACTACAGTAAAGAAGGTTGCTACGATAATGGTTACGCTGGTAGCAAGACCATCTAAGCCATCGGTAAAGTTGACTCCGTTTACAGTTCCGATTACTGCAAAATACATGACCGGAATTGCAAGCCAGCCAATATTCCAGTATTTTCCACCGGAAAATGGAAGCAGCATTGTAAGGGAAACATCTGAAAACTTCACCATGTATACCACAAAAACAGTGGTCACTACAAGCTGGCATAACATTTTCTGCCATGCAAGCAGTCCATCCGACCGTCTCAGTACAACCTTCAAATAATCATCTAAAAATCCAATTACGCCAAATCCTACTACCATAAAGAGAATCGGAATAATCTTCGGATAATCTTTTACATAAATCAGACTGGTTACAATAATACTTGCGATAATCATCAATCCACCCATGGTAGGGGTTCCCATTTTCTTCTGATGGGATTCAAGCTCTTTCCGCTCCGTCTGACCAACTTTCAATCTTCTTAAAAAAGGAATTACGACCGGTCCTAACAATGCACTCACTGCAAAAGCGATAATAACCGGAAGAATAACATGATACGTCATAACTGCACCTCTTTTTATTTTCTTTTTGTATATCATTTCAACTTATCTAGTATACGTTATTTAGAGATTTCCTGCAAGATATCTTCCCAAAGTTTCACGGATTTTCCTGAATTTCCGCATCTTCTGTAACCAGTGCCTGCTCAATGCCAAGATATGGCAGAATATTGGAAAACAAATCCCGGCAGACCGGTGCTGCTATGGTTCCACCATAATAAACGCCTTGTGGATTATTGATAATAATTAAGGCAAGTACCTGCGGATCGTCAGCCGGAGCAAAACCTAAAAAAGAAGAAATATACCTTTTTTCACTACGTGGAAGCGTCTGGGACGTTGCGGTTTTGCCGCCAATAGAAAAGCCTTCAAGAGCCGCATTCTTTCCACTGCCCTCAGATACTACTTTTTCCAGCAAATAGCGCATGGTGGTGGAAGTTTCTTCGCTTACAATATGTTCCTTTTGTCCATAGACAAAAGTATGTGTCACTTCTCCTTCTGCATTTTTCGTCTCCACGCCAAAATGCGGCGTCACACGGTTTCCTCCATTTATAATAGAGGAAACCGTAGTTGCAAGCTGAATCGGTGTAATCTGGAAGGACTGCCCAAAGGACATGGTTGCAAGCTCCACCTGACCGATATTTTCTCTTTTATGCATAATGGTGGATGCTTCCCCCGGTAAATCTATATTTGTCCTGGATAATAAACCAAACTGTTCAAAATAATCGCAGAAGCGGTCGGAACCGATACGAAGTCCGATTTCTATGAATACCGGGTTGCAGGAATTCATAATGCCATGGGTAAAATCCTCTGCCCCATGCCCTCCCACTTTATGGCAGCGGATTCTCCTGTCCTCCACAATCTTATATCCCGGACAGTTAAACTGGTCAGAAAGACTTACTTTTCCCTCCTCCAAGGCTGCGGATGCTGTTATTATCTTAAAAGTGGATCCCGGTTCATAAGTGTCATTGATGCACTGGTTTCTCCACATTTTATTTAAAGCATCCTGCTTCTCCTCTTCACTCAATTCCGTGTCAATCTCCGTATTTAAGGTAAAAGGTTCATTGAGATTAAACTCCGGTTCATTTACCATGGCAAGGATTTCGCCATTCTGCGGATTCATCACAAGGATGCTGACACTGTCTGCCTGTTTTTCCTCCCGTACCTTTACTGCTGCCTGCGCTGCATACATCTGGATATTATAATCAAGACTTAAATAAAGGTCATCTCCTTCTACCGGCTCACTCCGCCTCTCTCCGGCATTTTTGATCTCTACGCCTCTGGCATCTGTCAATGTAAGTATCTTTCCATTGATGCCCTCCAGATATTCATCATATTTTACTTCTATTCCGACAATTCCCTGATTGTCTCCGCCAGTAAATCCGATTACTTTAGAAGCCAGTTCATTATAAGGATAATACCGTTTATAATCTTCATCGATCTTCACGCCCGCCAGTTCATAGGCTCGAATCGCATCTCCGGTTTCTTTCTCCACATTCGTCTTAATCCGTTCAATGGAACTAACCTTCTCTACCCGCTTCCGCACTGTCTCTTCTGACATGCCAAGCTCTTTTGTTAAAACTGCAATTACCTTTTCCGGGTCTTCTATCTGGCTGTGAATCACAGAAATCGTACATACCGTCTTATTTTCTGCTAAAACCACACCATTTCTGTCATAAATATTCCCTCTTGCCGCCTTGATATCCCTTTCTCTTTCATGGAGGTTCTCAGCCCGGACCCCATAGTATTCTGAACAGAATATCATAAGATACACCAGTCGTCCCATCAGAAATACCATCAGCAGTAATACTGCCACAAAAATAATCATAATTTTTCGTCGGTTAAAGGTTTTATTCCGATAGATGCAAAATCTGTTTTCTTCTTCCTCCTGCATTTTTTGCTGAAACATAAAAACATAACCTCATAAAAGCAGTTATTATAATCTATTACAACTTTTACAAGGTTATGTTGTTTTCTCTATTGTGCTACATCCTGTGGCTGTAAACCATCCTCCGGTGGTACTGTTTCCTCTGCAATATCCGGTGTCTGGTCTACCATAGAATCCTCCGGTGCAGAATCCGGAACATCTGTTGTTCCATCTGCCGGTGCTTCTGCCGGGTCTGTCTCTTCTGTTACAACAATGTCCTCATCCGGATAAATATTAAGATAAGGCAGTGTCTCTTCGAAAATTCCCTTTGCGATTTCCTGTGCAAAGGTACTGTGAAACTCTTCTTCTGCGTTTGGTTCGTCTACTACTACATATACCAAAAGCTGCGGATTGTCTACTGGTGCAAAACCGATAAAGGAAACCAGATAATTTCCCTGTCCTCGAGGAAGCTTCTGTGCTGTTCCGGTCTTTCCACCCATAGAGTATCCCGGCACTTTTGCATATTTTCCGGTACCATCGGAAACCGTTGCATAAAGATACTGTTTTAATAATTCACTGGTAGATGAAGACACTGTTTTCTTTAACAAGGTTCCATTGTCTTCCTGTATGACATTCCCATTTTCATCTGTTATTTTCTTTACCACATGTGGCTGATAATAGTTACCACCATTAATAATGGAACAAAAAGCACTTGCCACCTGTATCATGGTAACATTAAAGTTCTGTCCAAAGGAATTGGTAGCCAGGTTAATGGTGCTTAGCTGGTCTTCGGTATAAATTAAGGAATCGGTTCTGGCCTCTCCCGGTAAATCAATGTTTGTCTTGGTACCAAAGCCGAAAATCTGCTGATACTTGGAGAAATTCTCAGGTCCGATATCATAAGACATCTGCATCAGGGCATCATTACAGGAATTCTTTAAGGCATCTTCTACTGTTTCAAGTCCATGTCCGTTGGTATTTACACAGTGAATGTCATGACCGGAAATCGTCTCGTATCCATCACAGATAAAAGTACGGTTCGGTTCTAAAGTTCCGGTATCCAGACCACAGGCTACGGTAAAAGGTTTTACGGTAGAGCCCGGTTCATAAGTATAAGTAATGCAGAAATTAGACCATAACTGGTTTAAAGCATCCAGTTCTGCATCGTCATCCATAGCATCAATTTCTTCCTGGGTATAATAGGCAGACAAATCCCTTGGATTACTACTGTCATAATTTGGATAATTTGCCATGGCAAGCACTTCAGCATTCTGGGGGTTCATTACAATAACTCCCACATGTTTACTTCCAGCACCTTCTCTTGCTGCATCCCTGTATTCTTCTTCAAATGCAGCAATCTTATCTTCTACGATTTTCTGGATATTTGCATCAATGGTCAGTGTAACATCATTACCATTCTGGGCATCGATTACTGTCTTCTCAAAATTACTGTCGGAATTCAGATAACCATATTCTCTTCCGTTGGTTCCATTCAAAACACTGTTATAGGAATTTTCCACTCCATTCATTCCCAGATTACCGCTGGTAGTAAATCCTACTACCGCACTGGCTAGAGAACCATATGGATATTCTCTCTGGTATTCTTTTTCAAACCAGACTCCATTAATTTTTCCTTTTTTCTCTGCATCGCCGCTCTTCTTATCGGAAGCTTCCTTTTCTGCCGCCTGCATATCTTCAAACGCCCGAATCTCTTCATAGCTTAATTTCTTTGCCAGAACATTGTACTGGCTCTTTGGCTTATCCGTAATCAGATTACGTAAATCGGTTTCATTCAGCTGTGGGAAACAGGTTATCAGTGCATCGATGGTCGGGTCAATATCTGCCGAATCACTGTTTAATACCTTACAGTCTAATATCACATTGTATACATCCACGCTGGTTGCAAGTATCGTTCCCTTGCAGTCTGTAATATTTCCACGCTGATAAGGAATGACCGTACTGTCATATTTCTGCTGGGATAATACTTTCTTTTCGTATTTCTTTCCACTGGTGTGTTCAATATACATCAATCTTACAATTAATCCCAACAAAAGTAGTGCTATTATTACAAACAGCACTACAAGTTTCTTTTGCATTTTCTTACTAAATTTTGCTATTTTCTTTCCGCCGCGTCTCTTTCCTGCCATTTTACCACCACGTTTGTTTCCTACTTATTCGGAATATCCTCAAACTGATTCATATAATCTTCTTTATCAACCGTATAATGTATAATCTGGTCCGGTCCCGCATAGCTCATGCCAAGCTGGTTCATTGCTATATCCTTGATGGTTGAAAGATCTACTGCTGTCTCGATTCTTTTTTCTGCCGCATCATTATCTGCCTTTAATTCAGCTACCTGGCTTTCTAATGCAGAAATTGTCTTTAAATGCGTTGTAATTCCAGACTGCAGACGGATATACAGTACTGCTGCCACACACATAACCAGCAGCGATACAGATAAAAATGCCACATAACCCAAATCCATATGTGCTGACTTCTCCTGATTCTTCTGCGCCATACGTCTGTTGCGCTGTCTGATTTCCTCCCGCTGCTTTTCTTCCTGTTCTCTGCGGTAATCCGGTGCAGCTTCTAATTTACGGACAGTGTTTCCATCTATGTAAGTCCGTGTTCGATAATTTCTTCTTGTCTTCTCCATTTTCACGTCTCTCCCTAGTCATTGATATGCCGTTCAAATACTCTTAATTTTGCGCTTTTTGCTCTCGGATTCTCTTCCATTTCAGATTTCGTTGGAAGAATCGGTTTTCTAGTGATTACTTTTCCTTTTGGTTTCTTGCCACATACACACACCGGAAATTCTTTCGGACAGGTACATGGATTTTCATTTTTGCGAAAGATGTTCTTTACAATTCTGTCTTCCAGGGAATGGAAGGTAATGATACAGATTCTTCCATCTTCTTCTAAAAGGTCTATCATCTCATCCAGGGTATCCGATAAGACTTCCAGCTCACGATTCAGTTCAATACGAATTGCCTGAAACGTTCTCTTTGCCGGATGTCCGCCAGTACTCTGTACTTTCATCGGTATGGATGCCCGGATAATTGCGGTCAGCTCTCCGGTTGTCTCAATTGGTTTCTTTGCCCGGGCTGCGACAATATGCTTTGCAATATTCTTTGCGAACCGGTCTTCCCCATAGTCTCTTATGATACGATACAACTCTGATTCACTGTAATCATTTACAATATCTTTTGCCGTTAATGTCTGACGCTGATCCATTCTCATGTCCAGTGGTGCATCTTCTTCCCGGTAGGTAAATCCACGCTCCGGTGTATCTAACTGAAAGGAAGATACTCCCAGATCAAGAAGAATTCCATTTACCTTCGTCACTCCGATACGGTTCAATTCTTCTTTCATATTGCAGTAATTGCTGCGGATTATGGTTACTTTATCAGAATAATCCTTTAACCGCTCACTGGCTGCTGCAATTGCATCTTCGTCCTGGTCAATTCCTATCAGCCTTCCGTTCTCATTCAGCCTTTTTACAATTTCGGAAGAATGTCCCGCTCCACCGAGCGTTCCGTCTACATAAATTCCGTCCGGGCGAATATTCAGATTGTCTATGGTCTCATGCAAGAGAACCGATGTGTGTTTAAATTCCATGTTCACTCCTTTAGATACTCAAGCCAAGTTCTGCCATGTGTTCTGCAACTTCATCCATGTCATCATAAGTATTGGTATCCTGCCATCTGTTCTTGTCCCAAATCTCAATTCGCTTTAAGACTCCGACTGATACGACTTCTTTCTCTAATCCGGCAAATTCTCTTAACACTGCCGGAAGAAGAATTCTTCCCTGCTTGTCCACTTCACAGGTTGTTGCTCCTGCAAAGAAGAAACGTGAGAATTTTCTTGCATCTTTTGAGGTAAGTGGTACGTTGCGGAATTTTTCTTCAATGTTCTGCCATTCTTCATTTGGGTACACAAAAAGACACCCATCCAAACCCTTCGTTACTACAAACTCATCACCGAGCTGTTCTCTGAATTTGGAAGGAACAATCATTCTGCCCTTGGCGTCTATGTTGTGACTGTACTCTCCCATGAACATTGTCAAACACCTCAGTCCGGTTGCTATTTATCCACAAAGTTATCAACTTATCCACCACTTTGTGCCATTTTCAACCACTTTCCTCCACTTATGAATACATATTACCCCACTTTTGGGAAAAAATCAATATACTACACATAAAAATGCACAAAAAAAAGAAGCACATTTCTCAATGTACTTCTTTCCACTTACTCTTTACTTTTATCTTATTGGTACAAGTTCTTTTTGCTCACATAGCGATACATAGTTCTCAATCAGTCTGTCCACTTCCAGGCTCAGGTCATAGCATTCATCCATACTTTTCGCTCGTTCCAGTGCTTCATCCAGTCGGATTCTTGCACGTTCAATCGCAATGCGAAGTGCTTCCCTTTCATCCATAAGCATTTCTCCTATGCTGTGTCCCATCTCTGTGTTGTTCTTTGTAAATTCATTTTACTCTGCTCATCACCAAAAATCAAACAAAATATAACATCTTTTTTCGTCAATATTCGACAGCAAGCGGCATTTTTTCCTTATGCTGTGTTTTATAAAACAAATCGGCAATGGCCTCCACCAGCATCCGGTTGGTTGCTACTATATTCCGAATATCTGTTTCTATATTAATTTTTCTTCCAAGATACTGTTTATGCCTCTCTAAAATATATTCATACAGTGCCTCTGCATCAGAAAAATCAGCCTGCACTTTTTCTCCTGCTTCCATATTCCGGCTCATAATATAATTTTTAAGGCTTCGCTTCAATTGTTCTTCATAGG
>ERZ772872.2595-NODE-2595-length-14407-cov-3.666388_pt1 | contig 14407 bp, 9 predicted proteins | sample MGYA00512132_ERZ772872 | MGnify/ENA primary metagenome ERZ772872 (study PRJEB29015, sample SAMEA2737724) | human gut metagenome | biome: human gut; feature: human-associated habitat; material: faeces | place: China | collected 2012 ...
ATATTCATCGGGTTCGGGGATGATTTCTACTTCCCAGTTCTCATTTTCATATTGAAGTTTCTTTACCCTTTCGGCAATAGGAGACAGAAAAGCGCTCAAATGGCGGTTGATAGTGGAATAGCCGTTGTGATAGCAGACGTCAAGCACATACCCCGAACCATTGGTAACACGTATACGTGAGATATACCCGTCAGCAAGTGCCCGAACCGGTTTGCCGATTGTTCCTCCCGTCTTAAAATCTAATCCGCCATGAAAGTGATTGGAACGAATTTCTCCGAAGTTTCCACTCAATGTAAGGGGAAAGTCGAAAGGTGGCACAAAGGCAGCCTGCTTTTTTTCCTGTGCATACCCCTCCACGCAACAGGCCAATAATAAAGCAGCAATATATCTTTTCATTATCTTCTTCACTTTTTTACTCCTGCAAATGTACATTATTCCAACTAGATTACGAAATATCCGGGAAGAATGATAGCAGATGAACCTAGTTAATAATTCCTTTTATTATTATATTCGCAACTAAACTGTAATCATTATATTATTAATATTATTACTTTTGCGGCTGTTTTTAATAATAATTAAAAGTAAAAGGACTTAATGAGAATGTATGTAAAGGTAATGGCAGCGGTCATTGCATGTATATTGCTGAGTGGAGAAGCGTACTCAGCACTTGCAACTACCCCTGCTACAGAAAATCTGAGTTGGTTCAAAAAGAAAAAGAAAAAAAATTCAGAAGAAGAGAGAGTAAAAAGCGACTACGAGAAATTAGTGGAAGGCAGCAGTGTTAAAAAAGGGATGTTTGCCGTTTATCAAAAAAAGAACGATTATTATTTTGAGGTTCCCACATCATTGCTAGGGCGCGATTTACTTGTTGTCAACAAGTTACAACGAGTACCGGCTGAATTGAACGATGCTGGAGTAAACCGGGGTGTAAATTATGAAAATCAAATGATTTGCATGGAATGGGACAAAGCAACCGGGAAACTGATGTTCCGCCAACAACGCCCGTTACCTCTGGCTCCTCAGACGGATGCTATTTTCCGTTCGGTTAAGGACAATTTTATATCACCGCTTATTGCCGCATTCAAGATAGAGGCTGTCAATCAGGACTCTACAGCATTGGTGATCAAGATCAACGACATCTATGACGGTACGGAAACCAGCATTAATAATGTATTTACCAATATCAATCTCGGTACGTCTGCCATAAAGAACCTGTCTCGTATTCTTTCCATCAAATCGTTTGAAAATAACGTGGTGGCTACTTCCGAACTGACGACGAAAGTGACCGAAGGAACTACTTCCGTATATGTTACGGTAGAGGTGAGCTCTTCGCTGATGTTGCTTCCGGAAAAGCCGATGACAGGCCGTTTGGATAATGCCCGTGTCGGATATTTCACTAATCCGCTGTTGAGTTATAGCGATGGCCAGCAGAAGGTAGAAGAGAAGCAATTCATTACCCGTTGGCGTCTGGAACCGAAACCGGAAGACCGCGAACGTTATTTGCGTGGAGAGTTGGTAGAACCGGCCAAGCCGATCGTGTTCTATATCGAAAATTCTACTCCATATCGTTGGCGTAAATACATCAAGCAAGGTATAGAAGACTGGCAGGTTGCTTTCGAACGTGCGGGTTTTAAGAATGCTATTATTGCCAAAGAAGTGACGGACAGCATGATAATAGATATGGATGATGTGAATTATTCCGTACTTACTTATGCTGCTTCTACCAAAGCCAACGCTATGGGGCCTTCTATTCTCGATCCCCGTTCGGGCGAGATTCTTGAAGCCGATATCATGTGGTGGCACAACGTACTCGGTATGTTGCAAGAATGGATTACCGTGCAGACAGGCGCTATCCGTCCCGAAGCCCGTGGAGTAAAGATCTCTGATGAGTTGATGGGAGACGCCATGCGTTTTGTAGCATGCCATGAGGTAGGTCACTCTTTGGGATTACGCCACAACATGATGGGGTCATGGGCATTTCCTACGGATTCATTGCGTTCCAAGACATTCACCGACCGTATGAATTCTACTTCTTCCTCTATCATGGATTATGCCCGTTTCAACTATGTGGCTCAACCGGGTGACGGAGTAACCGCACTTTCACCGCATATCGGTCCTTATGATATGTTTGCTATCGAATATGGATATCGCTGGTATGGCAAGAATACTCCGGAAGAAGAAAAGGATATTCTTTTCGATTTCTTGAGTAAACATACAGACCGTCTTTACAAATATAGTGAGGCACAAGATGTACGTGACGCCGTAGACCCGCGTGCCCAGAACGAAGATTTGGGAGACGACCCGGTTCGTTCGTCACAACTTGGCATTGCTAACTTGAAACGTATCGTTCCGCAAATTCTTCAGTGGACTACTACCGGAGAAAAGGGACAGACTTATGAAGAAGCGTCACGCCTCTATTATGCTGTCATCAATCAGTGGAACAACTACTTATATCATGTACTCGCCAACATCGGTGGTATTTATATCGAAAACACAACTGTAGGAGATGGCATCAAGACCTATACATTCGTAGAAAAAGAGAAGCAGCAGGCCGCACTTAAGTTCCTGTTGAATGAGGTATTGACCTATCCTAAATGGTTGTTTGACACGGAAGTGGGACAGTACACCTATCTTCTGCGTAATACTCCGGTGGGAAAACAGGAGAACGCTCCTACTCAGATTCTCAAAAATGCACAGGCTTACATTCTTTGGGATTTACTAGGCAACAATCGCTTGATGCGTATGATTGAAAATGAATCCGTCAATGGGAAAAAAGCTTTTACGGTAGTAGAACTGATGGATGGACTTCATAAAAATATTTTTGGAGTTACCGAACGGGGAAGTGTCCCCAATGTCATGGAACGTTCTTTACAAAAGAATTTCCTTGATGCATTGCTGACAGCCGCAGCAGAACCCGAAGCAGTAAAAATCAACAAAAAGATTGCCGATGAGCACTTCTTGCTTGACCATGCCACTCCGTTCTGTAGTTGTTATGCAGCTGAACAACGGGCACTTCGCCAGGAAGACCGCATGGGAGCTCCACGTGTGCTCAACTTCTACGGTAGCCAGCTTAACCGCATCTCAGATGCAATCTCAGTAAAGCGCGGTGAGTTGTTACGTATCAAGAAGCTGTTGCAGAATCGTCTCGGAACTTCCGATACGGCTACACGCTACCATTATGAAGATATGATTTTACGAATTAACACAGCTCTAGGAGTCAAATAAAACAAATCAATCACTAAACATTTACAATTAATGAGAAAAAGACATCTTTGTATTTTGATATGCCTTTTCGCCAACGCATTGTTTTTTGCCAATGCAGCAAATCGCACTATCACCGGAGTCGTAATCTCCGGTGAAGATAATGAGCCACTCATCGGCGCCTCAGTTTACGTATCAGCCGATGAACTGAAAAAAGCCGGAGTACCACAAACATCTCTAGGTACGATTACAGATATAGACGGAAAGTTTTCCTTGTCTGTCCCGGAAAAAGTAACCCGGATTCATTGTAGCTACATCGGTTTTGAAGAACAAAGTGTACCATTACAGTCTGGAAAAGAAAATTACCATATTGTACTTCAAGCCTCATCACATACATTAGGGGACGTAGTAGTAACCGGTTATCAAGAGTTGGAACGCCGCAAACTGACCGCCTCCATTGCCAAAGTAGATGTTACAGATGCAATGGTAGGTGCCGCAAAAAGTATCGACCAGGCATTAGCCGGACAAATAGCCGGTGTATCCGTTACGACAACTTCCGGTGCTCCGGGTGCCCCCGCACGTATCCGTATTCGTGGTACAGCGTCGCTAAACGGAACGCAAGACCCGCTGTGGGTGTTGGACGGAATTCCATTGGAAGGGACGGATATTCCGGACTTAGACAGTGATACGGATAATGATATTGTAAATATAGGACAATCATCAATTGCCGGAATCAGTCCGTACGACATTGAAAGTATTACAATTTTGAAAGACGCTGCTGCAACAGCTATTTACGGTGCACGCGCAGCAAACGGTGTAATTGTAATTACTACCAAAAGAGGACGCACAGGCAAACCTATAGTCAATTTCAACACAAGATTGAGTTATACGCCCAATTTGAATACTTCGCGGTTGAATCTATTAAATTCCGAACAGAAAGTCAATTTGGAATTGGAATTGATGAAAGAACCGGATGACATATTCACTGCCCATCCTTTTTATCGCAAGGGAGGAGTCGCTTCTGTCTTAAGGCAATACAATTTATTTGAAACTTACCAACAGCAAGGATGGGACGGATTAAGCAGTGAGGCTCAAAACGCTATCAACCGATTGAAAACAATTAATACTGATTGGAACGACCTCTTGTTCAGAAGTGCATTTACCCAAGAATACAATTTCAGTATTTCAGGAGGTAGCGAAAAAACCACCTATTACAATTCATTAAGTTACTCTAAAGAAAATGGTAATGTACCAGGTGTTGATATGAGCCGTTTTAACCTGACAAGCAAAACCTCTTATCAGGTAAACCGAATGCTAAAAATCGGTGCTTCCATATTTGCCAACCGACGGAAGAACCAAGATTTTGTAAGTGACAAATACGGTTACTCAAATCCAATTTATTATTCGCGTGTGGCAAACCCATATCAGGAAATATACGATGCGGAAAATAACTATATCTACGACTACGATATCCGCTCGACAAGTGATAACGAACCGGACCCCAAACGAGGGTTCAATATCCTTGAAGAACGTGCCAATACAAATAAAGAGACAGTGACAACTGCTATCAATTCGATCTTCAATGTTGATTTACGTTTCAATGATCATTGGAAAGTGACTTCACAAGTCGGATTGCAATGGGAACAGTCTAAAGTTGAACAATATATCGGTCCAAACACATTCTCCATGCGTTATATGCGCGAAGAGAGCAAAGATGGAGAGAGCTATATTATTCCGGAAGGAGGAATGCATAAAGTAAGCAACTCCACTACCTCGCAAATCACTTGGAAGATACAAGGCGAATGGAACCAGACTTTCAAAGATATCCATGAGGTACAAATTATGGGTGGTTCGGAAATACGCAAAAACTGGTATGATGCACTTGCATCCACCGCTTACGGTTATGATCCTAAGACACTCACAACAAAGCCACTTAACATTGACCCGAGAGACGCTGACGATTATCCGCTGCACATAAAATCTTATACAGAAAACGCTTTTGCATCTTTCTATGCTAACGGTTCCTATACACTTATGAAACGTTACACATTAGGAGCAAGCGTACGTATGGATGGCTCCGATCTATTCGGGGTAGACAAGAAGTACCGTTTCTTACCCATTTACTCTATCAGTGGATTATGGAGAATCTCCAATGAGGCATTCTTGAAACCGGCTAATCAATGGATGGATAATTTAGCTTTGAGATTATCCTACGGTCTGCAAGGTAATATTGATAAAAACACTTCTCCTTTCTTGCTCGGTAATTATAGTAACCAAACAGTAATTGATAAAAATGAGACAATTATAACCATCGGTTCAGCTCCCAACGACAAACTACGTTGGGAAAAGACTGCGTCTTACAATGCCGGAATAGATCTCTCCGTACTCAAATCAGCCATCAATCTCAGTATAGACTATTATTACAGAAGGGGAAGTGACCTTATCGGCTACAAGGACTTGCCTTTGGAAAACGGCTTCTCCTCCCAAGCAATCAATTGGGCCAGCATGGAGAACAAGGGGGTAGAAATAAACCTACAAACCCGTAATATAACAACTAAGGATTTTTCTTGGTACACTACATTCAATTTTGCTTATAACAACAACAAAGTACTTAAAGATCATAAAAAGGAAAACAGCCCGACTCCAGGACTGGAAGGTTACCCAGTAGGTACTATTTTTGCAATCAAAAGCAAGGTTGATCCGGAAACAGGACGCATACTTATCTATCCAAAAGGAAGCGATGAAGCTGTTACTGTTGAAAAATTATTCGAAATGGTAGACCTAACCGGAGGACTTGGAGGCTTTTATGAGTATGATGCGACTGCAGAATTCCAACAAAGCCTATACGAATATGCCGGAACAAATGACGCTCCCTACACAGGTGGTTTAATCAATACATTCAACTACCGCAATTGGGAATTGAATCTCAACTTTTCATATTACTTTGGTGCACATGTACGTACAAATCCTTCTTACGATGTTGTCGGATTTGACCCCGGACATAATACAAATCAGGATATCCTTGAACGCTGGACACCCGAAAACCATAGTGGAAAGTTTCCGGCTTTACTCACAAAAAATAATTATCCTGCCGATTATGCACTTTTCGGTGATCTGCCTGCTATTTATAAGAACCTTGACTTATGGGTAAAACGTCTCAACTATGTACGCCTACAGAATATAAGACTAGCATATAAGTTACCGCAAGAATGGCTCCGTAAAATCAACATCAACGGAGCGACTGTTGCTGTAGAAGGACGTAATCTATTAGTTTTTGGCTCTAGTTATAAAAACTATATGGACCCGGAATCAATGAGCAATCTCTATTCCACTCCGGTGCCCAAATCAGTAACATTCAACCTCAGTCTTAATTTTTAAGTAATTCTCCAATATGAAAAGAATAAAATCAATATACAGATTTCTTGTATTGACAGGTTGCATTGTCATGACATCATGCAGTAACTACCTTGACATACAGCCTGTCGGAAAAGTCATCCCCAACACTCTAGAAGAATATAGAGCATTGATGACTACGGCATACTCAAAAGACCTTTTGGACAGGAGTGTTTGTGATATGCGTACAAAAGACATCACCGTAAAAAAAGACAACATAGACCAAAATAATTACGGCGATATAGAAAAATGGATAAACAATAGTACATCTGCCAGAGAATTCGGCTGGCTAGATTATTATGAAAATATATATTATGCCAATGCCATCATCGACAAGCAAGATGAAATAACGGAAGGAAGCGAACAGGACATCAACCAATTGGTGGGAGAAGCCTATTTAATGAGAGGATATATGCACTTCCTTTTGGTCAACTTCTACGGGCAACCTTACACTAAAGAGGGTGCACCGAAGACAAAATCCATTCCATTGAAACTAACCCTCGACCTTGAAGAGATTCCATCACGCAATACAGTAGAAGAAGTGTATACTTCTATTCTTGAGGACATAGAAAGCGCACGCAATCTCATTACAAAAAAAGAATGGGAATTAGGTTATAATTACAGGTTCAACACTCTTTCCGTAGATGCTTTTGAAGCACGGGTACGCCTTTACAAAGGAGAATGGCAACTTGCATACGATGCAGCAGAACGTGTCTTAAAACAAAAAGCGACACTCGAAGATTACAATAATCCGGATGCCAAAGCCAATTTATATACCTCTGTTGAATCAATTACTGCGTATGAGAGAATTTATGAGCCAACCAGCACATTAGATGCATCAAAAGCTACACAATCATTTGTAGATATGTTTAGTGAAGGAGATTTACGCCCTATAAGATATTTCGGAGAAAAGGACAATGAAATTGATTATTATCCCATAATTAAAACAAACGGAAGTGTAGATTATAAATGTAGTTTCCGTGTCGGTGAACTTTACTTGAATTCTGCAGAAGCAGCTGCCCGTCTAGGTCATTTACCAGAAGCTAGAAACCGCTTATTACAATTAATGGAAAAGAGATATAATCCAGAAAAATATGAGCTGAAAAAGAATGAGATAAATAAAATGGAGCAAGAGATTCTAATTTCTGAAATATTGGATGAACGTGCCCGCGAATTGGCATTCGAAGGTCATCGCTGGTTTGACTTACGCCGTACTACCCGTCCGAGAATAGAAAAAACTTTATATAGCGGACAAACCATCATTTTGGAACAGAATGACGAACGCTATACCTTACGCATTCCTCAAAGTGCTATTGAAGCTAATCCGAATCTCTCCAATTAGAGTTGTTCTGATATTCACTATAAACTCCCTTTGCAAACTCATCAGCAAAGGGAGTTTTTTCATTGTATCATATTTATTCTGCTATTTCAAATTATTATTGAAGAACTGTTCTATCTTATCGAATGGGATTACTTGCAGATTATCGTACAAATCTACATGATTGGCTCCGGGAATAATCAATAATCCCTTATTGTCACCTTTCAGTTTCTTGAACGCATCCTCACTAAAGTAGCGGGAATGAGCCTTTTCTCCGTGAATCATCAGCACTGCACTATGTATCTCGCCGCTATAGGACAGAATAGGCATATTGATAAACGAAAGCGAAGAAGTCTTATTCCAACCACCATTAGAATTGAGTGAACGTTTATGGTAACCGCGTTCGGTCTTGTAATAGTCGTAATATTCTTTCACAAATTGTGGAGCATCATCCGGTAATGGATCAATCACCCCTCCGGCAAGTGTATAAGAACCATTGCGGTAGTCTTCGGTTCTCTGAGCATTGAGTTGCTTGCGTAATTCATAACGGGCGGCAGCATCCATTATATCATTGTAACCATTAGCATTCACACGGCTCATGTCATACATCGTAACCGTTACTGTTGCTTTGATTCGAGTATCGATAGCCGCCGCATTGAGTGCCATACCACCCCAACCGCAAATACCGAGTATACCGATACGATCCGTATCCACATCGTCACGGTTGGCAAGATAATCCACCGCTGCACTGAAATCTTCCGTATTAATATCCGGTGAAGCCACATAACGAGGCTCACCACCACTCTCACCTGTATAAGACGGATCGAAAGCAATCGTCAAGAATCCCCTTTCTGCCAGCGTTTGAGCATACAGTCCCGAAGATTGTTCTTTCACCGCACCAAACGGGCCGCTAATGGCGATTGCCGACAATTTACCTTCTGCATTTTTGGGGATATATAAGTCAGCAGCAAGCGTGATACCATAACGGTTGTGAAAAGTAACTTTCGAGTGACGTACTTTATCGTTTTCGGGAAACGTCTTGTCCCACTCTTGAATCAGGTTTAATTTCTTTTCCGTAAACTTATTATTTCTGTCAGAAAGATTACCTGCAGACAACAACTTGCCTGCAATACAAAGACATACTGTCATTACTACACGCGAAAAATTCAATGTTCGTCTCATACATTTTATTATTTATGTTATCAATCATTTTTCTATGCCCTTTTAGGAATGTTGCAAAATTAGATAGATTTATGCCTAACCCCGGTAGACAAATTACTGATGTTACATCTCAATCATAACCTTAATTACAGATTTTATAATACTGACGAAAGCTGTAAGTAAGGTGGAATCCGTAACTGAGGTTATATAATCCGTAATTAAGGTTGTTAGAATGACAGAATTATCCCGTATTTTTGTAAACGATATACGACGGAAGTGCTTTTAAAACATTAAACAGCAATAATTATGAACAAGATATTCAACTTGGACAGTGTAGACCAATACAATAAATTGTACGGCCTTGAAACTTTGAATCCGTTGGTCAGTGTGATCGATTTAAATAAAGCCACCCGGCAGATGAATTATGCACACTGGCATTATGGTATCTATGCACTTTACCTGAAACTCGAAAAAGCGTGTGACATCAGATATGGACGGCAAAATTATGATTATCAAGAAGGAACCATTGTATGTTTTGCTCCCGGACAGGATGCGGAAACGACATTGATCACAGATCGCGTGCAAGTGAATGCACTTGGCATCCTTTTTCATCCGGATTTATTACTAGGAACATCACTTGGCAAGACAATCAAGAAATACACGTTCTTCTCGTATGAAGTAAACGAAGCCCTTCATCTTTCTGAAGAGGAACGGAATATTATTATGGATTGCCTGAGAATCATCCGCCTTGAACTAGAGCACGGAGTGGATAAGCATAGTAAAACATTGCTCGTAAACTATATAGAACTGCTCCTTAACTACTGTATGCGTTTCTATGAACGACAATTCGTCACCCGCAGTAAAGCGAACCATGATGTGTTGACACGTTTCGAGCAATTACTTGACAACTACTTTTCAGGAACTTTTGCAGAACAAAACGGCTTACCTACTGTCAAATATTTCGCTGACAAAATATGCCTTTCCCCCAATTACTTCGGCGATATGGTAAAGAAAGAAACCGGCAGGACACCACAGGAACATATTCAGGAAAAAGTAATCGAAATGGCAAAGGAACGTATGATCGGCACAGAAGATACAGTCAGCCAGATTGCCTACTCATTGGGATTCCAGTACCCGCAGCATTTTTGCCGCCTGTTCAAAAAACGGGTAGGATGTACTCCTAACGGATACCGTGTACAGAATAATCTGTGAAAAGAATATGAAACAGAAAAATACATTGGACTTAAATACCGTGCATGAATGCAATCGTTGTCTGGACTGCAAAACATTGCATCCTCAGGTGAGTCTTATTAATTTAGAGAATCCGTGTCTGGAGCAGGATACTGTCAAGTTCGAGTTCTACGCTATCTTACTGATAGAAGACTGTCCGGACGAATGTTCATGTTGCGGCCGGAAGTATTATGATTATTCCAATGCGACAATGGTCTTTCTTAAGCCGGGTGAAGTTTTCCGAATGAGCAAGGAAAAGACCTTACCCAGCAAAGGCTTTTTGCTGGTGTTTCATCCGGACTTGCTGTTTCAGACCACATTGAAGAACCATATCAATAATTACACCTTCTTCCACTACCACAAAGAAGAGGCATTGCATCTATCACAACGTGAAACAGAGAAAGTCACCTGCTGTCTATGGAATATAGAGGAAGAACTGCATCATTCGATTGATACACATAGCAGGACTATCCTTTCACGGCATATCGAACTATTACTGGATTACTGCACTCGTTACTACGAACGTCAGTTTATCACCCGTGAAAACAAGAATAAGACAATTCTTAGAAAAATGGAACAGTTGCTTGAAAATTATATAGAGTTGGGGAAATTACAAAATGGCAAACTCCCTACACCCGACTATCTGGCGGAAAGGCTCAATCTTTCTCCTGTTTATTTTACAGACCTGCTGAAATTTGAAACAGGCAAGACTTTGGAACAGTATTTCCAACTCAAACGATTGGAGACTGCCAAACGAATGCTAATAAAAGACGGTGCCACACCCACTACCGTTTCCCGTCAATTAGGCTATCCGAATGTACAGCATTTCAGCCTTATATTCAAGAAAATAACAGGTATGTCACCAAGTGATTATCCCAAACAGGTGAATTAAAACTACTCTTTTTTCATATTTATCCTCCAAAAGCATTGTTATTCAACAAGAAAACAATACCTTTGTTTCCACTTATTACGATTAATAACGTAGAAGCGTTTAGAATATTATCTCTATTCAGAATCTGGTAAATTCTTTAATTGGGGAGATAATGGCAACTAAGCGTTCACGTCTTTGTTATATGCAAGGGCGTGGACTCTGTTGTTCATTTCCCAATAGGTTTACCAGAGCCTTGAATAGAATGAACTAACGACGTCCACGCTTCTCTTGTATATATATGGTATCCGGACGCTTACCACACAAACAATAAAGGTAATGAGCAGCACTATTACAAAGTTCTTCGCTTCTTTTTTAGCTTATGGGGTAGCTAATAAGAAAAAGCGCTTCTCGGCAATTGGCCGTTTCTCCGAAGGATTGGCTCCGGTAAAAGGAAAAATCCAATGGGGATACATCAATAAAGGATATGACGTTGTCATTCCTCTAATGTACGAACGGGCTTTCTCTTTTAAAGAAGGATTAGGGATGGTAGTACTCAATTCTCAATACGGATTCATCGACCATACCGGACAAATACAGATTCCGTTTAAATACACAGCCGCTCACTCGTTTGAACAAGAATGTGCACGGGTATGCCACGATGGATTATGGGGATTGATTGACAGACAAGGAAACTACATTCTTCCACCGACTTACAGTCAAATAGAACAATTCGCGGAAGGATTAGCTCTCGTCTCGCTACACAATAAGGTAGGATTCATTAACAAGAAAGGAGAAGTTGTCATTCCCCTGGAATATGATAATGGACGCTCTTTCTCTGAAGGATTGGCTGCTGTTTGTATTGAAAGTCAGTCGTCCAAGTGGGGGTATATAAACAAAGACAATGAAGAAGTACTTCCTTTTAAGTACGATATTGCAGAACCCTTTTATAACAACATAGCTCGAGTGGGTCTCTATGGAAAAAGCATGAAAATCAATAAGCAGGGCAGCGAATGTCTGTAACCAACCACTCCGGCATTCATTTCATCTCAGCCTACAGCATCCTGCCTTAACGCTCATTTTCACCACAGATTACACGGATTTACACGGATAATAGATATTGATTATTGATATATTAAAATCTAATCTGAGAAAATCCGTGTAAATCTGTGGTGAATTATGATACAGCCTTTACTAGAAATATTTCTTCTCCGCCGCCCGTTGCCAAGCCTCCACCAATTCCGTCATGACTTCCGATACTGACTGTCTGCGGGATATAATGGCGGATACTTGACCGATCTCCAGCTCACCCTCTTCCAAATCACCTTCGAATATGCCTTTCTTGGCACGACCGCGTCCGAGCAAAATTCTTAATTCTTCGGGAGTAGCACCACTATCCTCCGCTTTCTCCACAGCTTCACGAAAAGCATTCTTCACCAAACGTGTCGGAGCCAGTTTCTTCAACAGCAATTTCGTGTCTCCTTCACCCAAACTCAAACAATAGTCTTTGAATACCGGACTGGCAGAGCTTTCTTCCGTCAGGGCAAAACGGGTTCCGATCTGCACCCCTTCGGCTCCCAACACCATAGCTGCTAGAATACCTTCACCCGTACCGATACCGCCTGCCGCAATCAACGGCAATGTAGTAGCTTCACGCACGGCCGGAATCAGACAAAAAGTCGTTGTTTCCTCACGTCCATTGTGCCCGCCGGCTTCAAAACCTTCGGCAACTACCGCATCCACTCCCGCTTCCTCACATTTCACTGCAAAACGGGAAGAAGAAACGACATGAATCACCGTAATGCCACGTTCTTTCAGCCATCCTGTCCACGTTTTCGGGTTTCCTGCAGAAGTAAAGACAATCTTTACTCCTTCCTCCACCACAATATTCATTATTTCTTCTATCTGAGGATACATCAAAGGAATGTTCACCCCAAAAGGAAACTTCGTTGCCACACGGCATTTACGGATATGCTCGCGCAAAGTCTCCGGATGCATTGAACCGGCACCGATCAGTCCTAAGCCACCCGCGTTACTCACTGCGGAAGCCAGTCGCCAACCGCTACACCAAACCATACCACCTTGAATAATGGGATACCGGATCCCTAGAAGAGAAGTTATTCTGTTCATAATAAATAATGTATCAATACATTTATATAACGATTTTACCGGGTAATCTGTTCGATAGGTTTATTTATCAACACGGTAGTTGAATCTCCGTAAGTTTTCAACACTTCTAACGTGCGGATACGGTTATCTCTTCCAGTTTTGTTCCAGAATTCTTTCGTAAAGGCAGCCATCAAATCAAGCCCGCTAATAGTTCCGCCACAAACTGAGACATCCTCCCCTATCCGTATTTCATTCGCTTTCCGGCTACGTGTCCGGTTCGTATAGAATCTCTGCCGACACAGTTCGTAGAAAGAATCTCCCCGCCATGTATTCTTGTTCACTCTGATCTTTTTCTGATAAACAGGATCCCAGTTATAGCGGGTATTTGCCTTATACGGCATAAGAGTCAACACAACTTTCGGTTTAGGCAGTGCTTCGGGAAGCGACTCATCGGGCAACATCCAACGCTTTTCCTCCGACATACGGGGAGTACCCACCGCACCACCGAAATCAATCTGCTTGACCGCCTTCGGATTCAGCTTCAGTTCTTCACTGCCCTCCAACAACTTTTGCAGTTTGAGCGAATCTTGCGCAGACCATTGGGCATAGCATACCCCTGTCAGCAGCAGTGAGACTGCCGATATAAATAAACGTTTCCTCATTTTTTATTGTTTTTTATCTTCCGAAGGCTCTCTCCTTTTTACCACCAACGATAGCCTGTTCCACAAAGTGGCTCATCGTGACACGGGTCAATCGTCCACCGGGTTTTAGGATATTGCCGTTCCTCCCACCAGCTACGGTAACAGGCAGCTGCATCGAGCACTTCCTCATCGGTCAGGAAATAGATGGCCTCATAATTTTCAGCATTTGCCAGCACCATCTTGCAGCCTAACGACGGAGGTGTACCTTGACGGATATACTCAATCACCCAAAGCATACACTCACCCAAACGGATCTTACCATTGTTCGTATTATAGACCGACGGGAACGAAGGAATAATTGTCAGATCTTCCGCATATTTCAAAAGTTCGGGAATATCCTCCTCCATGAAATGAGGCACTTCCACCACTCCTTTATCATTCTTCATTTTATATGTACCCGCCTTCAATTGTTTCACAAAGAGATCA